>Ga0074193_1000416_pt1 | contig 73403 bp, 66 predicted proteins | sample EPASupsiteHSE605_FD_64523 | JGI IMG/M metagenome (GOLD analysis project Ga0074193, IMG submission 64523) | Bioremediated contaminated groundwater from EPA Superfund site, New Mexico - Sample HSE6-05 | ecosystem: Environmental > Aquatic > Deep subsurface > Groundwater > Contaminated ...
CTTCTGCATCAAGATATTCTATTTCTTCGTCACAATAAACAGCAACATCCTTGAATGTATCATCATCAAGCATATCTTCAGTAATCCATTTACCTGTGCCATACCTTGCATTAGTTAGAAAATCTCTAATTATCCATGCAGGGTTTTCAGTATATTCAGTAACCCATAAACCAGATTCACTATGCCATACTTTACATTTCATGCCTTTGACTATCTGGTTTATTGTAGGACTACTGCTTGACATACGGCTTGAAGCTATTAAATCTGTTCTACACCATGCCGTTTTAGCATAACTGCCAACATCCATATAATTACTAGGTAGTTCGTCTTGATGAAATGTATATGTGCCTAATGAATAACCACGATTGTCTAATACTACTCTATTACCTTCACTACCATAAGTTACATACTGATCATCATAACAAGGAATTGGTGTAGTTGTTTTGAACTGTATTGATTTAGCATTAATACCTTTACTTGTTCTATCGTCGACAGCACCATCTATCTTCCAACCATTACCGGCATCAGAACGTATTTTTTCTATTACAGTGGTTAATAGTGCTGTTTGTGAATTATTAGCATCAACATCCTGTAAGAAATATTCTTGTGTGATACCACCTGCATAAAGCACTAAATAACCATCACCATCAGAAGCAGAACGATACTTGACTGTAGCATCAGGATATTGAATGTTATAGATAGAAATATTTGTATCATTCTTGATTAAGTCATCATTAGCTTTACAATCATAAACACCTTCAATACCTGATTCACAAATAATAATATCTTGCTGTAAATTACGTTCACCATTATAAGGATTATGCCATACTTGCAAGCCTCCCCATTTACGAGTACCGTATATTACAGGTATTACGCCATCATTATTTATTTCATTAGTTGTAGTGCTGAATCTAGCATAATCATCATTACTATAGTCTGAACTATTTGTATTCTGCGTTCCTGCTGCTACTGACCATATTGTGCTTGCTAGAGACATACCGTACATACCAGCCGCAAACGAGTAGCCAGCAGATGAACTTATGCCAAACATAGCAGGGTTATTATAGCCTATGGCAAAAGCAGCTATAGAGAACAGTATTTTACCAGTCTTTTTACCTTTACCCAATTATTTTACTCTCCATATATAAGCTTTATTTCATGAGTATATAAAGCTCTTGTATCATCAGGATATATTCCCTTATAGGTCATTTTATAGCCTTGTTTGTCATTATATTCATATTTTTCTAAAAACCCTTTTTCAACTAATTCCTCTAATTTCTCAATAATCCAGACCACAGAAAACCGCCGCGCTATTGCCCTAAATTGATCTTCTGTTATTGGTGTACTAGGTCTGCCTACAACATTACTTGCTTTATCTGTAAAGCTAATCAGCATCAAATAAAAGTCTTTCAGATAATAATCACTTAATTCTTCCAGTGCTCCATAATTTACCCTGTGTTTTCTTAATATGAATCTTCCTTTGTGAAAGTCGATAATGTCCTTGTATCCGGTAACTTTTGTTATAATCTCTTTTTTCATATAATCATCTCATTTCATTAATTTGTTTTCTTATACTGAATGTCTGTTACTTTGTAACCATAAAGTTCAGCAAATTTCTTTCTGTGTAAAACTGAACAAGGGTATAAACCTTTCTCTAGTCCATATAAATAAGCTCGTGTAAAATTCATTTGTTTACATATGTAGCTTGTTTTAAAACCAGATTGTTTTCTTGCTTCTGTTAAAGTCATATAATCACCACTTTTCTTATTAATTAATCAATTTGAATAGTAAGAGAATAAAAAAAACAGCCATAGCCAAGCCTCAAAGAGAAGCTCAACTATGCCTGAAAAAGAGAACGTTATTAATTTATCCCTCTAATATAGTTACTTTTTTTTGATTTTTCATAGCCACTTTTTCTGTTAAAATTTTAAAATATTTTTAGTAGTTTAATTATGACTGAATCTATAGGTAATATTATTGTATGCAAATTACAAACAATTTATTATAGTTTGATGAACTCGTATTAATCTTTTATTGTTTACTCCCTCTAATATAGTGCCTTTTTTTGAAAAAAAGTTAACCACTTTTTCTGATTAAATTTTAAAATATTTTTCATGTTGGTTAAATTGTTATATATTATTGGTATGTTGAATTGTAGTGAAATTATACATATTATATGTATTTATACCCTTCATATTAGTGCATTATTTTGCTATTTTGTTGTGTACTTTTATAAAAATATTTTTTAATAAATGAAATAAAAAAAGAGCCTATTTAAAGGCTCTAAGTTTAATAGTTAATACTTGATCCCCACCTGTCGATTATTCTTTGTTGACCATTTGCTAATTTGTGTAGCTCTCTAACGGTATTTTCGCCCATTTCTTTATTTTTATTTTCAATGTATTGGTCAGCTTCTTTAAGCAGTTTTTTTATTTGGTTATCATATGCACTACTAACAAAGTCATAATAAATCTTTTCTATTTGCGTATTTGGTATAATATTACGCCAATACTTGTAATTAGAACTCTTTTGATATATTACATTGTCGTCCTTATCAAAACAAAGCTCTTCTAATAATGCATAACGGTTTTCTTTACCATCATAAGCATAATAACCCAAACTTTTATATAATTGTGGTTTATTTGGATAATTATCTTTAAAAGCCTTGACTTGTTTAGCGTCCGGCAAATATGTAAACTTTTCCCAAACATAACAAATCTGATCATCATCCATTTTTATCGAAGATGGTAGATAATAAAAATTCTCTGTTTCGGTAGATATATACCAAACATAACCAGCAACCGCTTCAGGCTTATCTTCATTTTTACCAAAACCTGCGTTTTTACAACCAGCTATTACACAAATTAAGACTAATAAGGTTAGAACTTTCTTCATAAATATTCACCCCTTCACCCCTTTAAACTATTTGTTTTCATTATACTACTTTGGTTAAAGTTTGGTTGTTTGAAACACTTGTAATTCATACAATTCTTGTCCTAGATTTTTAAAGTCATTAATAAAATCATTAACATCATCCATACTACTAAAGGCTGTTAAATCAAAACTTGCATCTTCCTGATCATACTTACACATAACAACGAACATAACAAACACCCCTTTAAAATTAATATTTATCCTATAACTGAATTGTATTACTTTGTCATTACAATGTCAATATATTTTATTGATTTTTTATTATTTTTTCATTATAATTTAAATACAAATAAACTATAAGGAGTGAACAATATGACTAAAAAAGAAATGACTGTATTACAAATCAGAATAGACAAGGAATTAAAAGACAGGTTTACTAAATACTGCAAGGAATTAGGCACTACACCATCAGACGAGCTAAGAAGATACATGACAAAAAAAGCAAATGAATTAAAAGAAGATTAGAATTATATTACCAATTATTTAATTTGCTATCGCATGCTCGTTTTGTTTTATTATAACGCTCATTATTCCAAACCAGTGCTGAGCTTTTTTATTCGCCTCAATATAAATAGCATCATCTTTTTTACATTCCAAACCCAAAAAGGGAATAGTATGAACTGGATTTTTTATGTCATTAACAATAATATTAAGTTCCAGATCCTTTATTTTGTCGGTTGATGAAGATTTTGAACCGGAAAGACCGCCTATAATTGCGCCAACTCCCCCAAATAATGCCCCACCAACCAAAGCTCCTGCTAATTGACTTGATCTTGATGTTTTAGTTATCTCAATACCATTTTGTTTAATCTCTGATGACAGAATGTCTGTATAAGGAAAGAATCTAAGATTAAAATCATTAATAAGGCAAACCTTTTTACTATTTTCATCTAACACTATTCCTGTTCTATTACCAATATATATTTGACTTACTTCAAAACCATTTTCTTTACACATATCAGTTATTTTCTTGATTCTAGCTTTCCCATTTTTTTCATCAATAATTATGACCATTAAAGCAGCTAAAATTATAAATACAACAACCATAAAAACCATATTATCCCCTCCATCACTATATTTTCGCCTTCATTATATCACTTTGATAAAATTCTGCTTGTTTTCATGTATTAGTAGTATTGCCACCTTGAGTTATCCAATGGGTTAAATTTGTCATTCTGTGCTTTAACTTCATTGTCATTAAGGTTTATATATACTCTGGTAGTTTGAAGGCTACTGTGTCCCAATATCTTTTGCAAGGTGAAGGGTTCGCCACCATTGAGCAGAAACGCCTTAGCGAAGGTATGCCGCCAAACATGTGCTGAAACCCTCTTGTTATCCGGCAATCCTAAAGACTCTTTTAGTGATCTAAATATGTTATTCAATGCAGAGGAAGAAAGTTTGTTTCCTCTTTTACCAATAAATATATATGTACTGCTGAAATTGTTTTCATTAAGAAAATCCTGGCGTTTCCTCAAATAAACCTTTAACGTTCTTTTTAGACCGGCACCTATTGGTATGACTCTTTCCTTATCACCCTTGCCTATAACTGTTATAAAGCCTGTGACCATGTCGACATCAGTAAGCCTAATGCCAACCTCCCCCTTTCTGATACCTGTAGAGAACAATAGCACCATAAGAGTATAGTTCCTTAATCCAATAAAATCATTTGTATTGAAACTGTGCAATATTTTTGCAATATCATCACCTGTATAAGTCTTAATTAGTCTTTTTTCTACTATTGGTTTTCTAATCCTTTTCATAGGGTTTTTAGCTATATATTCATATTCATTTAAATAGTTGAAAAGGGTTTTCAGCATACGGTAATCACCCAATAACGTAATAGACTTAACTTTATTTATTCTATCCGCAAGAAACATATCTATAACTAGACTGTCAACTTGCTCAATATCATAAATTTTTTGTTTACTTAAATATTCTTGAAAATTTTTAAAACAAAATCCATAGGTCTGTATTGTCTTATTGCTAATATTTAAAGCCACACACCTTTTATAAAATAGCTTTATCGCATTTACAATATTCATTTACAACATTCCACCTTTTGATAAAATTTTTGTACATTAGCACTAGTCTTATTAACTATTATGAAAAATCGATAAAATATTACAATGCGTTTAAAAATAAATAGTACTATTTAGACGACAAAAAAGGGCAATGTGAACAATTCACACGCCCTGATTTATATCAATATATATGAGTAAAATAGCTACTTTTAGCCATTTTCATAATACCACTTTATACAACTATATCACACGCTTGCGGAATCACTAGTTTTCAAGACTAGCGCCTTAAACCACTCGGCCACCTCTCCGTGCGATACAATAAAAAGTATAATATAGACTAAGTCCGTTGTCAAGTGACAATACTAGCCCAGAATTCTATCAGTTTCGCGAATTACATCGTCTTCCAATTCCTTGGCTTCCCTGCATATTTCCAACAGATGTTCTTCAGTTTTCTGCACATATTCCTTATCCTTCAATAAAAGCAAATTGCTGTGCACGTTATAGCAGGCGCTGCGCAAAGCTGCTCTGGCTAAAAGGGCCGCAACCGTAGCATCCGTGATAGCGCTCGGATTACCTATTCTGACCAGTTTGGACGATAGGTGCAGGATATCCAGGCAGGAATCAGCAATTTTCATCGGTACCTCAGACGCATCATAAGCCGCTATCTGAATACTGTTTGTTCTAAATGCTTTTTCTTCATCAGTATTCTTCGGCAGCTTATATGCTTTCATAAAGCCATCAAATACTGCAGCATCTGCCGCAACTAATGCAAGCATTCTTGTTCTCAGTATTTCTGCACTTACCAGCAGCGGGCGAATCTTATCTTCCACATCGGCGAACTTTTCTTTGCCTAATGTCAGATTAGAAACCATAGAAGTCAGTGCCGCCGCGATTGCTCCAGCTAAAGCAGCCGCTCCTCCACCGCCAGGAGTTGGTTCTTTTGAAGCGAGGTCGGTCAAAAAATCTTTGCATGATTTGTCAAGTAATTGTGTTTCCATTCTATCAGCCTCTCTTTATCAGGATGCAAGTCTCATATATCCCACCGACAGACGCCCGTCTGCCCGATAGTTAATGGTCTTTTCATTTCTCAGGGCAAAGTTGAAGAATTCCTTAATGTCACCAGCATACCTTATGTTTTCGCCCTTCGTTAAGGAGATGTAGCCATCCCCTCCATTTGCCAGGAATTCGTTGGTGACTACTTTATACTGCTTATTTAAATCAATAAAACTACCGTCAGCCAGTCTACTTTCTATAATACGATTGCCTTGCGGTAAATCCAGGTCTACTCCCAGTTTCACACCAGCAAAACGTACTTCGCCAACCTTTTCATTGCCAACACCATATTCCAGTGCAGCCAGAAGGTCGCTGCCCTTCAGCTGCATCACCACGATCTGATCTTTGTAAGGATATGCCTGCTGCATAGTTCTTAATGTTATTGGCCCGGCTGGGATGTCACTGCGGAAAGCTCCGCCATTCAAAATTGCCACATCAGCATTAAATCCTTTGAGCAGCAAATCCGTAAAATGTTCGGCCAAGCTTGATTCTCCGTACCTATCATTACTCAATGGATAGACATTCTGGGCAACGACACCGCTATATTTCTTATCAATATCAGATAAAATGGGATCTACCATTTTAGCAATATTAGGACTTTCTTTCCATTTATCCTTGTTGACTGCAATCAAAGACGCGTTAGAACCTATTATTTTTTTTTCTATTCTGGAATAAAGCAGGTGAATCTTGCCTATCGCTTCCCCATTACTACCAGCCTGTACTACCGGAACATCTTTGTAGACGCCAAAAACTTTCTGATGAGAATGACCAGTAATAGCAGCATCAGCACCATGTACTTGTTCCAAAAGTCCTGTTATTTCTCCAGTTATTTGCCCTTTATTGTTCTGAAAGCTTGAACAGTGAGTCAAAAGGACAACTATCTGCACGCCTTTGCTGCGAGCTTCATCAATATACTTTTGCACAGTTTCGACTGTCGGCAGCATCGTAACACCCTGGCTGTTTTTTTGACTGCTCTTAAGAAGCGTTTCTTCTGTTGCTACGCCTATAACAGCAATCTTCAAACCATTGCGATTAAGTATTACATATGGTTTTACAAAATGGCCCTCTGCAAAACCCAGGTTTGCGGCCAAAAAGGGAAAAGTTGCTGCGCTAGCTTGTTTGGCAATAACTTTTTGATCATAATCGAAAATATGATTGCCCAGTACATCTGCTGAAAAACCCATCTGGTTCATAGCATAGATAACCGGCATACCCTCATATTCGTCAGCATCCAAAGTTCCGGCAAACATATCCCCGCCGCCCAAAATAATCGAACCAGCAGGATTCTCAGCTCCCAGCTGCTGAATTGCGCCAGCTAAGACAGCAATACCCGGTTTTGTACCTTCAGCCCTAAGCGCTCCATGAAAATCATTAACGGAATAGATATCGATTTCAACCAAAGGTTTCTCTTCAGCCATTACCGGCAAAGCAGCCATCATCAATACCATTACCATTACAATAATTGCCCATATTCTTTTAATTCCTTGTTTCAACCGACACACCCCCACAAAAAATTATCACAGTACTATGTTTTCGTCATAGAGCCTGATTTCACCTTTTCTTTTCTTGAATTTTTATTCCATTGGTAGTATATTTATATGGTAAAGCAAGAAAGCGGGGACGTAGCTCAGCTGGGAGAGCGTACGGTTCGCATCCGTAAGGTCGAGAGTTCAATCCTCTTCGTCTCCACCAATAAATCTTGCTTTTTGTTATATAATGTATTTTTATATGACGTTTTGGCATATGCCAATTTGTAATGGGGGAATCTGAAAATGGTTGCTTTTAATTACATAAATATATATTTGATCTAGCTTTTTGCTGCGCCCGTGTATACTTCAACGGCTCAAGCAAAAGGCTGTTTTTTATCTGCATAACATGATTTCCTAGTAATGCAATGCTTTTACTGCAATATTACCTGTCTAAGAATTTTTCTGCTTTAACTTTTTATGAAATGGCACAATCTATCTTACCGGGGGTTAACAATGAAGCAAAATACGAAGCACTTCAATCCATCCTACACAGTAACACGCCGATATGACAAGGCTTTGCGTTCCATTTATAATGAGCTTTTCGAAATAAACTTTACCGATGACATTTGCAGGCTTTTACATTACACCGGCAGTAAGCATAATCTCTTCTGCAGCGATGAAGAACCATTCTCTACCCTTTTGAGCAAGACTGCTGAGCAAACAATTCATCCGGCAGATAAGTCCAGATTCCTTGATTTTTTTGATTTGGCAAAAGTACATGCTCTTCTCTCTTCAGGAACTAAATACTCAAAGGAGGAGTTTCGCAAAGCACATAGTGATAATAAATATCATAACTTTGCCATTACACTTATTCCTTTAGAGCAAAACTCAGGAAAAGAACATTTCCTTTGCTGTCTTGCAGAACTGGAAAACACAGAACAAGCTGAATCCCATGCAGTAAATAGAAAAGAAAACTATTATGACGAATTGACTGGTCTTCCAAGCAAAGCTGTATTCTACAAAAAAGTCCATGCTTTACTAACAGCTAAATATGAACAGCATTATTGCATAGCTTTGTTTGATATTGATAAGTTCAAACTGGTCAACGATTTTTTTGGAGCTCACGCAGGTGACCGTCTCTTATGCTATATCGCAAAACTTTTAGAAGAATTTTTTGCCAAGAACGAGGATGCAGTTTATTGCCGGTTAGACGCTGACCGTTTCGCAGCCTGCTTCCTTTTTTCGCGCAAAGCTTATGCTGAATTGATTGATTATATTACTACTGGCCTACAAAAAAGTCCTCTGAATTTTGAGCTTGTCGCTTACTTTGGTCTCTATCTGCCAGAAACTCCTGACTTGCCAGTAGATATCATGTGTGATCGTGCAATGCTGGCACAAAAAAGCATCAAAGGCCGCTTTGATAGGAACTACGCTTTTTATGAAGAAGGACTGCGCAAAAAGCTTCTGCACAAACAAGAAATTACCAGTCGCATGAACCAGGCTTTAAAAGAAAAGCAGTTTGAAATCTACTTGCAGCCGAAAGTACATTTGATTACCAATGAAATAGTTGGTGCTGAATCCCTTGTTCGTTGGAACCACCCTACTTTGGGATTGCTTGCGCCAGGTGATTTCATCACTATCTTTGAAGAAAATGGCTTTATAACCAAGCTTGATGCCTTTGTCTGGGAAGAGACCTGCAGCCTGCTGCGCAAGTGGCTTAATGAAGGCCGGCTTCCTTTTCCTATTTCCGTCAATATTTCGCGTCTGGATTTGTTGGAACCGTCATTTTTCCAGATAATTACCACTTTAGTAGAAAAATATAAAATTGATCCTAAAATGCTTAATCTTGAACTTACTGAAACAGCTTACGTAAAAAGATATGACGAAATCAAGCTGGTTACTGATAAATTACGTGACTATGGTTTTTCAGTACACATGGATGATTTCGGCAGTGGATATTCTGCCTTGAATATGCTGCAGGATATTGCTGTGGACACTTTAAAAGTTGACTTAAATTTCATGTCTGGTTTTGCAGAATCAGGACGTGGCCGCAATATTCTTTCTTCCGTTATCCGTATGGCGAAATGGCTCGGTTTACCGGTAGTAATCGAAGGCGTCGAAACCGAGGAACAGGTTGCCTTCCTTCGCAGCATTGGCTGCACTGTAGGACAGGGCTACTATTTTTCTAAGCCCGTTCCCGTAGATAAATTTGAGAAATCTTTTAACGAAAACGAGCAGAAGGTAAAACCATCAGAAAAGACGGAAAGCCCCTTTTCTTCAAATGCCCTTGTTAATATAGAAGATTTTTGGTCACCTGCTTCTGCCTTCAATCTCCTTTTCAACACTTTGCAGGAAGCCTCAGCCATTTATGAGTATCATGACAATAATCTGGAGCTTTTGCGTGCCAATGACTTCTACTATGAATTACTGGGGATTCAACGTGAAAACCTCTACTTTGCCGGCACTCACCTTCTTGACTATATTCACGCTGAAGACCGCGAACAGTTTGTGACCAATTTACCAATTGATGAAAGTGCGAGTCCTGTTAAACATATCTTCCGCCGACTAGTAGCTGACGGCAAAATTATCTGCCTGCATTCTCAGGTGCATTTTCTGGCCGGAGACGCTGACCGCAAACTTTATTATGCTTCTATCAGCAAGATTTAACGAGTTTCTGACTAGAAAGGATTAATCCTATGGACAAACACTTGGCTGAGCCTATAAGTTTCAATCTGGCAGCAGCTGATGCTGCCGCCCTCAAAGATCTTCTCCAGACTACTGATAAGAATCTGCGTGACGCCTTACTCGCGGCTGCACGTACCGCCGCCATCAAACAATTCGGCCATAATATCTATATCCGTGGCTTGATAGAATTTACCAACTATTGTAAAAATGACTGCTATTACTGCGGCATCCGCTGCAGCAATCAAAAAGCCAGACGTTATCGTCTGACCAAAGAACAGATATTATCCTGTTGCCAAAGCGGCTATCAGCTTGGTTTCCGCACTTTTGTCCTGCAAGGCGGCGAAGACCCCTTTTTCACCGATGCTGTCATGGTCGACATTATCAAAGCAATTAAAACTGCCTATCCTGATACTGCCATAACCTTGTCCATTGGCGAACGTTCCTATGCCTCTTATAAAGCGATGTATGATGCCGGCGCTGACCGTTATCTGCTGCGGCATGAGACTGCTAATCCGGAACATTATGCTCGCCTGCATCCGGCCAAGCTTTCACTCGCCAACAGACTTGAGTGCCTGAACATGCTGAAGGAAATTGGTTATCAGGTTGGCACAGGCTTCATGGTCGGTTCACCCTATCAGACAATCGATAATTTGATTGAGGATCTGCTTTTTGTCCGGGATTTCAAACCGCAGATGATTGGCATAGGGCCTTTCATTCCTCATCATGACACGCCTTTTCATGATCAAGTTGCCGGCACCATGGAACAAACCCTGCGGCTGATTGCTATCCTGCGGCTGATGCTGCCGAAGGCGCTTATTCCTTCTACCACTGCCCTTGGGACTATTGCTCCTGATGGTCGTGAGCAAGGTATTCTGGCCGGTGCCAACGTTGTAATGCCTAATTTATCGCCAGTGGAAGTAAGAAAAGATTATTTGCTCTATGACAACAAGATCTGTACAGGTGAAGAAGCCGCCGAATGCAATCTTTGCCTGCAGTCACGGCTGCAAAGTATCGGCTATAAGATTGTCGTTGACCGCGGCGATTATAAAGAATAAGTTTTATTTACAAGCGCAATCGCTTCCACCCGTAAAACGGGTGGTTCGCACCAGCCCTATAAGGGCTTATTATTGCCAGCGCCTTAATGACGCTGGCTTTCACTTTGTTCAAGCCACTGTGGACTGATTATCTGGCTAACCCTTAAAAGGGTTAGTATACTCTTTTGTGTGTAATTTAGTTTCTATCTGGTCCATCTTTTCCTGTTCTCTTATATATTTCGCAATAGTTGCTTCGTTTAATCCTACCGTACTTACGTAATATCCAGTCGACCAGAAGTGCTTATTGCCAAATTTGTATTTAAGGTTTGCGTGCTTGTTGAATATCATCATCGCACTTTTGCCTTTCAAATACCCCATTATTTCTGATATGCTGTGTTTTGGTGGTATTGATAATAATAAGTGTACATGATCTGGCATCATATGCCCTTCTACTATTGCTATGCCCTTCCATTTGCATAAGTCCATTATTATTTCTTGTATATCTATCCTTAGCTGATTATATATAATTTTTCTATGGTATTTTGGCGTAAATACTATATGATACTTGCACATCCATTTTGTGTGTGCTAAACTTTCAGCCATAAGACATCACCTTTCTTTGTTTTTAATAGTGACTTGAACACTCCCTATTATACAAAGTTTGGTGATGTTTTTGCTTAAGCTTTGCCTCTTACCCGCGTAGCGGGCAGGTTTTTGTTTCGCACGCTTCGCGAGCTCAACTGTCTAAAGCACATACATAAAAAGACCGTCTGTTCTTGAAGAACAGACGGTCTTTAGTTTTAATTATTGTTATTAGAAGTGATTAAAGCCTTTTTTGAACGTACCGCTGAAATCAAAGGTAGCAAAATAATCGGCCGCTGTTTCCGCACGACGAATCATTTCTACGCTGCCGTCTTCTTTGAGCAAGAGCTCGGCACTTCTTAATTTACCGTTGTAATTGTAACCCATGGCATAACCGTGCGCGCCAGCATCATGGATGAAGACTAAGTCGCCCATGTCAATTTTTGGCAGTTTTCTGTCGATGGCGAACTTATCATTGTTTTCGCACAAACCGCCGGTAACATCATAAACATGGTCACAAGGCTCGTTTTCCTTGCCCATAACAGTGATGTGATGGTAAGAACCGTACATTGCCGGACGCATCAGGTTAGCTGCGCAGGCATCAAGACCAATATATTCTTTGTAAGTGTGTTTTTCATGAATGGCAGTCGCAACTAATGCACCATAAGGTCCCATCATGAAACGGCCCATTTCCGCAAAAATTGCTACATTGCCCATACCTGCTGGCACGAGCACTTCTTCAAATGCCTCGCGTACACCTTCGCCGATAACAAGTATGTCATTGCCCTTTTGATTAGGTCTGTAAGGAATGCCAATGCCGCCGGAAAGGTTAATGAATTCGATGCTGGCACCGGTTTCGTTTTTCAGGTCAACAGCAAGTTGGAAAAGAATTTTCGCCAGACTTGGGTAGTATTCGTTGGTCACGGTATTGCTGGCAAGGAAAGCATGAATGCCGAAATGCTTCACGCCTTTAGCCATCAGCTTTTTATAGCCTTCCACCATTTGTTCGCGGGTAAAGCCGTATTTAGCATCGCCAGGATTATCCATGATATTATTTTCAATCGCGAAATGACCGCCAGGATTAAAACGGCAGCTAACCGTAGTAGGGATATCTGCTACCTTCTCGAGAAAATCAATATGGGTAATATCATCAAGGTTGATTGTTACATTCAGTTTTCGCGCCAGTCTGAAATCTTCTGCCGGCGTCACATTGGAAGAGAACATGATTTCACTTTCTTTGAAACCCACAGCGTCTGCCATCAAAAGTTCGGTATAAGAAGAGCAATCAGCGCCGCAGCCTTCTTCACGAAGAATTTGCAGTAAACGCGGATTTGGTGTTGCTTTCACAGCGAAATATTCTTTGAAGCCTTTATTCCAGGCAAAAGCTTGCATAACTTTGCGAGCATTTTCACGGATACCTTTTTCATCATACAGATAAAATGGTGTTGCGTATTGATCAGCAATCTTCTCTAATTGTTCTTTGTTAATAAAAGGTTTTTTCACTATTTGTACACCCCTCATAATATTATTTGTTGGTTAGTTCTATAAGCTTAATTTCATTTTTTAACGCATCTTTAAATAAATCTACTAAGTTCGGTTTTCCTGAATAAAGACAGGTTGAACTGTCGCCATCACTGAGATCGCCAGTCAGGACACGCCCGGAATCCGCAATCAGCCTGATCTGGCTGTTGGGCTTTTCTGCGTAGTAAATAATAGCTCCCGGTAAATTAAATGGCTTGCCGGTGATTACTACTATCTTCAAGCCACGTTTTGCTGCTTCCGTCAAAGGTTCTTTCAGGGCTTCTATAAGTGAGCCGGTCGCAGAAACGTAGATTCTGGCTTCCGCCTTGGCAATCATATTCTTCAACTTATTCATAATTGCCTGTGCGCCCTTAATAGTGATATAGCCTTCTACTTCATTCTTAACTACTGGCATTTTCTCTACTAAGTAAGCTTTATATTCCTGCATCTGACGGATTTTATTTTCACAAAACTCATCAAATGGAACTGGCGTATATCTGGTTGCTGTATCTTCGGTAACATGTGCGGCGCCTTTATCGACTAAGCCAGCCAGCGCTGTATAAGTATTGGAGCGGGATATGCCTGTTAGCTTAGCTGCTTCGTAACCGGTCAGAATGCTTTCGGCCAGGAGTGCCATGTACAGTGTTGCTTCATGACGCGTCAGATTAAAATACATCAAACGTTCAATAGTGTCCATATTGCCTCCGATTTCTTTGTTGTTCCTATGTAGGAATACTATAAAACTTTTTTCTTTGTTTGTCAACAAATAATTGATAATTATTATCGATAATTACTGTTTCTATCGAACAAGGCATCAAGAGTTCCTCTGGCTGCTTCCACACGACTATTCGTCTGACAACTAATGTCTATAATACAACTTCTATCAAGCGAGGACTGAAGAGTTCCTCTGGCTGCTTCCACACGCGACTATTCGCCTGACAACTAATGCATATAATAAAGTTTCTATCGAGCAAGGACTGAAGAGTTCCTCTGGACCATTCCACACGCGTTAAACGGCCGCAGTAAATTCGGCCGAACGCTGATGTATATGAGTCCCGTCACTTCTTTAGTCCTTGCTCTCTTCGTGAGTTCTAAAAATACAATTGTAGAGATATCTATGTTAGTTCGTACGTTAAACACTTACTTGCTGTCCAATATAGATAATACATTTTCTATCGAGCGAGGGCTGAAGAGTTCCTCTGGCCGCTTCCACACGCGACTATTCGCCTGCAAGCAGCCGGTCGCTGATGTGCAGCAGGCCCGTCACTTCTTTAGTCCTTGCTCTCTTCATAAGTTCTACATGCATCTTTTCCAATGATAACAGTCTCCGATAATATAGCAATAAAAAAGCTCGGATCTTCTGCCGAGGTGGCTTCATGAGCCGCCTCAGCAGAAAAACCGAGCATAATTATTTAAAAAATTAAACTAAGCACAGTAAAAATAATAGGCTGATGGATAAGATAAAGCAGCAAACTATGCCTGCCCATAAAGGCGAAACCGGAGATGTGTCTGAAAAAGTATTTTTCGCGCAGCTCTTCATCCGTCATTTGCCAGCAGAAATAGCCTAGCCAATAAGCGAAAATCCAGGGCAAAAGGGGAAAGTAATCAGCCGAAGCGAAACTTGCATGTGGTAAACCAAGCGGGAATAAAAAGTGGCTTTTATACCATGATAGCGGCAGATCATATACATGAACTTGCAAAAGACTCAAGCGGCCCTCAGCCATCTCATGCGTAAGAAAAAAAAGAAATAAACTGAGAGCTAGTCCAAGCTTTATTGGAATTTTTTCCAATATCGGCCGCGCCAAAACAGTAATGATTGCCGACCAGCCCATCAAGCTCAAAATTCCGAAAACGATAATATTTGCCGACGAATAAAAGTAAGTTACCAGTGTAATCATCAACCCGCAGCCAACCAAAAGCAACCCATTCCGCAAAGGTGCCTTCGCACAAAGCGACATGGCGCCAGAGATAAAGACAAAGAGAAAGGCTCCTCCTTGTTGTACCAGATAAGCGGCCAGACTCTCAAACCAAGGAAAGTCCATGGAATAAAAGTGAACCAAATCATAAATGAAATGGTACACTATCACACAAAAAATTGCGAATCCTCGCAAAGAATCAATCAAGCCATAACGCGGTCTTTCCATAAACACCTCAAATGTAGTTTATTAAATTTGCTGCACGGTCAAGAATAATATCAGGCTTGATATGCCCTCTTTCCACATCCTCAAGACTAGCTTCGCCTGTAAGGACAAGCACCGATAGAATATGATTGTTCAAGCCAAAAGCAATATCCGTGCTGAGACGGTCACCGACCATAGCGATTTCGTTCTTCTTAAAGCCAGTTCTTTCCATCAAGAGGTCTATCATGTAATGATAGGGTTTACCCAGCACATCCAGAGGGCTGACACCGGTTGCGGTTTTAATCAGTTCAATCATGGCTCCGCAATCTGGGATGAATTCACCGTTTTCTATAGGGCAGCGTACGTCCGGATGCGTCGCAATATAAGGTACGCCTTTGTCAATCAGGCGGCAAGCCGTTGACAGGTTATCGTAGGCCAGCGTCATATCAAAGCCAAGAATAACAAACTCTGGCTCCGTTACCACCGGATCAACGAGTTCAAACCCTGATTTGGTAATAGTAGCCTTTAATTCCGGCGTACCAAGAACAAACAATTTAGCCTGAGGCTTGACCTTGCCCAGATAATAAGTCAAAGCATCGGAAGAAATAAGCACATCCTTCTGTGCTACTTCAATGCCCATATTAGCCATTTTTTTCACATAGTGAGCATGATCCTTTGAAGAGTTATTAGTCACCAGATAAAAAGTCTTACCTTTGGCTTTCAACTGGGCAAAAAAATCATCCATGCCCGGAATAAGTGTATTGCCCAAATTAATAGTGCCATCCATATCAAACAAAAAGCACTTTATATCTTTCAATCTTTCTTTATTCTGCATCAGCACTGCTCCCCTGTAAATATATTCAATACACATCTATTATACGGCATTGGCAATCCGCGGTAAATTTTTTCGCATTGTTTTTTCTTTATAAATAGTGATAAGATAATAAAAACACATTTACTCAAGGAGGAGATTAAATGGGTACAATTACCCTAGGCCATATTGCAGCACTTTTCACCGTCATCGTCTGGGGGACCACCTTCATCTCGACCAAAATTCTCCTGCTTGACTTTACGCCGCTCGAAATTCTCTTTTTCCGCTTTATTCTTGGTTTTTTTGTTTTATGTCTGGTCAAACCACAAAGATTAAAGACCAAGGGTATGTCAGAAGAAAAGTATTTTATCGGTGCCGGTTTATGTGGTATCACTCTTTATTTCCTGTTGGAAAACGTTGCACTGCTTTATACCTATGCATCAAGCGTCTGCCTGATCCTCGCTTTTGTGCCTTTTCTGACGGCACTGGCAGCAAAATTTCTGTTAGGTGAAGATACTCTTAACTCTAACTTCTTTGTCGGTTTTATGTGCGCACTGACCGGCGTTCTGCTTATTATTTTTAACGGCAGCGTAATTTTGAAGCTTAATCCTATCGGCGACATTCTGGCCTTTCTTGCAGGCGTCGTGTGGGCACTGTATTCAGTTTTAATACGCAAAATCAGCACTTTTCACTATAATACAGTGCTTTGCACTCGGAATATTTTTGGTTACGGTTTGCTTTTGATGCTGCCGGCCTTTTTATTCATGGATTTTCAGTGGAATTTTTACCGTCTTGATGACCATGCCAATATGTTCAACCTGCTTTATCTGGGCATTGGCGCTTCTGCCATCTGTTTCGGCACCTGGAGCTGGGCAGTCAATATTCTAGGACCTGTCAAAACCAGCATGTACATCTATATCAGTCCGATTGTGACACTCATAACCTCTGCTTTGATCCTCGGTGAGAAAATAACCTGGGTTGCTCTGCTCGGTACTGCGTTTATTCTTTTCGGTCTCATTATCTCCGGACGCAGAAACTAATTGTCCTTGAAGATATTTTAGGAAATGAGGTGTTTTTTATGGATAAGACATTCAAGTTAGTCCTTCTGCTTCTCGCCATTTCTTTTCTTGCTTTTTTCCTTCTTGGCTGCGCGAAACAAGCAGCAAAAACTGATGGTGATAAATCCAGTGGTTACCAAAAAATCACTCCCGTTGTTGTTAAAGAGCGCCTGGATAAAGGAGAAAAACTGATTATTGTTGACGTCCGTACCAAAGAAGAGTATGACAGCTGTCACATTGCTAACAGCCTCCTTATACCCTACGATGAAATAGAAAAGAAGGCTCCTGCCTTATTGACTGACAAAAACGCCGCTATCATCGTCTACTGCCGCACCGGCCGCCGCAGCGAAATTGCCGCCAAAGCTCTCATAGGCATGGGCTATACCAATGTTGCCGATATGGGGTCCATCAGTGATTGGAAATACGGTCTGGAAAAATAAATAGTTTTCATTACACAAAAAGATAGGAAACAGTTGACGCTGTTTCCTATCTTTTTGTTTGTCTTCAAACATTATATTTATTTTTTATCATTTCCACGTGCTTTAATAAGCCACTAAGCCTGATGTCGTTGTATTCCAGCACTTGCACTGCCTCTGGAGTAACTTCCTTGGCTTTACAAAAATAGCCCTGCCAATCTATGCTCCCTTCGCCAATCGGCAGATGCTGGTCAGCCATGCCATTGTTATCATGCAAATGCACAGCCTTTATCTGCGACTGCAAAACTTCCAGCACATTAATAATATTCCAGTCATTAACATGGGCATGTCCTAAGTCGATCAATGCTCCTGTCTGCGGGAATTTAGCCAAGAGTTCAAGATATTGTTCCCAATCATACAGCAGGGTACCATTAGTACGCAAACCAACGTTTTCGATGAGTACTTTTACATGGTGCATTTTTGCCAGAGCCAGAATCTCTTTCAGGCGTTTTTCAACCAGCATCGTGACAGCATCTCTATCCCCTGTCCACTTCTCATTGGTATGCAGAACCACAAAAGCAGCCTTTTGTCTTTGCGCATACGCCAAAGTTCTTCGATAAACTTCCAGATAGTTAAAATCCTTCGCGTCTGCCAAATTAACGGCAACGCAAGGTGCGTGAATGCTCAAACCAGAGCTTCTCGCTGCCAAAAATTTCTCACAACGTGCATCCCAATAATCATCGGTGCCAAACTCATAAAAAATCTCTATGCCGTATTCTGCCGGCAAGTGTTCCAGGGCACTGTTTTTGAATCCCGCAAAGGCTAAATCACTAATTGAAAATTTCATGGTTTTTTCCTCCCTCTTTAGTTGGATAGCCAATATTAATGCCAGTTTTGTAATCGAAAACACTTACATCTTCCCAACGGAAGGAAAACCCTTTGGTACTGGCTGCCGCTTGCGTGAAGTCCTTAGTGCTTACAAAAACATTCTCCTGATTTTTCAAAGTCAACCGCAAAGTACGCTGACTGCCGAGATTTTCCACATAAGAAACCTCTGCAGGTACCATAGGCTTCTCTGCTGCGAGCAAACATTTTTCCGGTCTGATACCCAGTGTAATTCTGCTTCTGCCGGCAATCACTTTATCCCAGCTGGCATCCAGCGGCACGCAGGCGTCACCAATGAAGATCCAGTGGTCTCTGACATGAGCGCTCAACAGATTCATCGGCGGCGTGCCTATGAAAGAGGCTACAAAAGTATTTGCCGGTCGATGATAGATATTTTCCGGCGTGTCAATTTGCTGCAGCTCGCCCTTGTTCATGATGGCAATTCGTTGAGCTATCGTCATAGCTTCGACTTGATCATGCGTAACATAGATCATCGTCGGTTTGTATATCTCGTGCAATTTGACTAATTCAGTTCTCGCCTGCTGCCGAAGCTGCGCATCAAGATTGGAAAGTGGCTCATCCAGCAAAAAATACGGTGACTGCTTCACAATCGCTCTGCATAAGGCGACCCTCTGCTTCTGGCCGCCGGACAATTCTTTCGGCTTGCGATTTTCATAGCCGGTAAGATTCAGTATTTCCAAGGCTTCCTTGGCGCGTTTAGCCATTTCCTGTTCCGTGAGTTTTTGGATTTTCAACCCGAAGGTAATATTCTCCCAAACGGAGAGATGCGGAAATAATGCATAGTTTTGAAATACCATGGCTATATTCCTTTTGCCCGGAGCAACACTATTGACAACAGTTCCGCCCATCAACAGCTGCCCCTCTGATATCTCTTCCAACCCGGCAATCATCCTAAGCGTCGTCGTTTTGCCGCAGCCGGAAGGTCCCAACAGCACAAGCCTTTCGCCTTCTTTGATGCTGAAATTCAGTTCTTGGATCACCGTTGTTTCGTCATACTTTTTCTTGACTGCTTTAAACTCAATATTTTTCATAACTTTATCCTTTCACTCCTGATTGCATGAAGGTGCTTAAAATATATTTCTGGCAAAGCAAATACAGTAGTAATGGCAACAGGCTGGTAAGCATGGCGACTGCCATGGCAATCCCCCATTCACTGCCGCCTTCGGCGCTGATAAACATTTGCAGGGCCAAAGGTAAAGTATAATTTTCCTTGTCTTGCAAAACCAAGAGCGGCCAAAAATATTCATTCCAGGAATTAATAAAGAAAAAAATAGTAACGGCAATAGCCGAAGGTTTGATCAAGGGCAGCACTACTTTTGTCAGGATGCCAAAGGCACCTGCCCCTTCCAAAAGTGCCGCTTCGAGCAATGGTTTCGGGATGCCTCTGATCGTCTGGCGCATCAGGAAGATTCCCATGCCATCGGCAATCTGCGGCAGAATGACACCCCAGGGAGTATTCAATAAGCCCAGCTTGGACATCAAGAGATAATTAGGCATAATGAGCACGGTGATGGGAATAAAAAACGTCAGAAGCATAAAGTTGAAAATCGTCTCTTTGCCCTTAAACTCATAATAAACAAAGGCAAAAGCCGCCAATACGCTTGTTGCAATTTTGCAGACGGTAACCAGCGTAGCAATAAAAAACGTGTTATAAACGTAGGTCAAAAACGGAAAATCTTCCAATACGGCAACGTAATTGTTGAGAGTTGGCGGAAATGGCAATGGATTCAAGGTAGACGTGAAGATTTGGTCCATATCCTTGAAGGAAGTCGAGGCCATGAAAATAATCGGCCACAGCTGCAGAAATACCGCCAAAATCAACGGCAGGTGCCAAAGAATGTTTTTATCCAATTTAGTTCTCATAATGTATCCTCTTGTCCAGATATTTATTTTTTAACAGCAGGAATGCCCCATAAGCCAGCATAGTCAAAATAGCAAAAGCTGCTGCCTTGCCGGTTTGAAAGAAAATAAACCCATATTGGTAGACAATATAGACAAGATTCGAACTTCCTTGGTCCGGTCCGCCCTGCGTCAGCATGTTTACCGGCACCAACACATACTGCAGGCCAAAAACAACCGTAATGGTAAAAACATAAACAGCGGTTGGTGCTGTCATTGGCAAAATGATTTTCTTGAAGATCAGCCAGTCCGATGCGTTTTCCAGTTTGGCCGCTTCAATCATTTCTTTTGGTACGGCAACCATTGCCGCCAGCATGACAATCAGGTTATAGCCAAAAACTTTCCAGCCGATGATTGTGCTAAGCGCTATGATTACCAGAATGTTTTCCTTGAACCACCTTGGTGACTCCAGGCCAAAACCACTGAGGATTATGCTTAAAGGCCCTGCCAGCGGATTATAGATCCACAAAAAGAGAATACTGGCAACGGCCAAAGAAATCGTGCTAGGCAAAAACAGTGCCGACCTATAGAAAAAGTTATACTTTTTTACCAAATGTCCCAGAATATAAGAATATAAATACGGCAGAAGAAAATTCAGAATTAAGAGTACGATGATAAACATCAGCGTATTTCCCAAATTTTTCAAAAGTTCCATACTGCCAAGAACTTCAAGATAATTGGCAATACCGACAAATTTCATTTGCGGGCTTACCATGTTCCATTGAAAAAAGCTTAAATATAAATTCTGTGCCAAAGGCCAGTAGAAAAATATTAAAAATATTACCGCTGCCGGTAATAAAAAGAACAAAGCAGGTATTCTTGCTTTCTGCACTCGTGATCCCTCGCTTTTTAAAAACAGGATGCTGCACTTTGGCAGCATCCTGCAGATACTTCGTTCCGTCCTTACAGTATGCTATTAACCTTCTCAGCAGTTGTATGCAGTGCTTCAGCTGCTGTCTGTTTGCCGCTCAGGATGACATCACGGACATCTATCAGCATTTGTTCAGCTTGCAAACCGTTGGCACCTGGGAAGCTTGCCCATTTAACAAGATTTGGCATCGTGGACAGAGCTGCCTGGATATTTTTGTTTTCTTCGATCATCTTTTTAAAACCGTTAGGATCTTGCTCAACATCCTTGCGTGGTGGCAGATAACCTGTACCTGTGCTCCATTTTGCCAGAGCAGCCGGTGACTCTAAGTATTTAATAAATTCCCATGCTGCTTTTTGTTTCGCGTCATCTTTAGAGAATACCATCAGGAAGTTGCCGCCAGCTGGTACTTGCAGTTGCTTGCCGTCAAATACCGGGAATGGCGCTACCATTACTTTGAACTTAGCACTTTTTTCAAAGTTTGCTCTCTTACCGATGGTTGTGCAGACCATACCAAGTTTACCACTCAGATAGGCTTGGAAACCTTCTTCATTAGTTGCATGCAGTCCGCTGCCGTCTTTTACCATATCAGCAAGCAGTTGGTAGGCGTCCGCAGCTTCTGGGCTGTCAAAAGCTGCTTTGGTTTTGCCGTTCTCTTTTTTCAGCATTTTGCCGCCGTTAGACTCTATCAAAGCCTGTTGGGCCCAGTTATCTGCATATTCCTGCATGAAAAAGCCCATGATACCGGTTTTCTCTTTGATTTGTTTAGCTGCTTTCTGGACCTCAGCCCAGGTTTTTGGAGGGTTGTTCGGATCAAGACCAGCCTTTTCAAATACTTCCGGATTATAAAATAAGACCGGAACGCTGACAGAATAAGGTATACCTATTTGTTTGCCATCATCAGTCTGTGCTAGAGCCAATACGTTAGGCAGGTAATTTTTCTCTAAGAAATCTTTGTCTGCCGGAACCTTTTCGTTGATCATCTTCGGAATATCGGTGTATTTCAGGTTTTCAGCCGCATAGTTCAGATAGCTCCAGCCCATCTGGACAACATCCGGATTTTTACCTGAAGCCATGGCTGCCTGCAAATTCTGCGTCAGGCCTTTGTACATATCAGGATTGTACTTTTCTACCACTTCAATGTTCGGATGCGTTTTGTTAAAATCTGCCACCAGTTCTTTAACGGTCGTACCGCCAAAGCTTTCTGAAGCTACATGCCAATACTCAATCTTAACCTTGCCGCCATCACTGACCTTCTTGGTATTATCTGCACCGCAGCCTGCCAAAGCAAGGGTCATTGCCCCAACACATATAACCGCCAATGTTTTTTTCCAACTCTTCATTTTTGTCTGCCACCGCCTATTTAGTATTTCTTTCTTGCTGACATTATAGCAAACGAGATCAGGCTCGTTGTTAAGGCAGTGTTAAGAACTGTTTAAGATTGTGTTATTTCAGAAATAAAAAGGACCCTCTATACCAAGCAGTAAAAACTGCCTGTATAAAGGGTCCTGAAATTTAGTATCTTAACCTAAAAGCATTCTGTCATTATCAAGTTGATTGCCGCTGGCCTTCTCAAACATCGCAAGCAAGTCAGGAACGGTGAGATTCTCTTTTTCGCGCCCTGCCAAATCGATCAGTATGCGGCCATTATGCATCATGATCAGACGATTGCCAAAGCGCAATGCATCACGCATATTATGCGTAATCATCAGGGTTGTCAAATGATAACGGCTGACAATTTTCTGCGTGAGACCCAAGACCTTTTCCGCGGTCTTAGGATCAAGCGCCGCCGTGTGCTCATCCAGCAAAAGAAGCTTCGGCTGATTAAGCGTAGCCATCAAAAGGGTCAAAGCCTGTCTTTGTCCGCCGGAAAGCAGCCCGACCTTGTCACTCATCCTGTCTTCCAAACCAAGATCAAGTTCTTGCAATAATATTCTAAAGCGTTCCTGGTCTTCCTCTTTGCAGCTCCAGGCAAAAGTTGGCATCTTGCCGCGCCTTGATGCAATGGCTAAGTTTTCTTCAATCATCATACCGGCCGCTGTTCCCATCATCGGATCCTGGAAAACACGTCCAATATACTTTGCCCTTTTATGCTCAGGATGCTTCGTAATATCATCGCCGTCGATGATAATCTTGCCCTTATCAACCGGGAATACCCCGGCAATAGAATTCATTAATGTGGATTTGCCTGCTCCATTACCACCTATTACCGTCACAAAGTCCCCTGAATTAAGATGCAGGGACAAATCCTGCAGTGCTTTTTTCTCATTAATCGTACCAGGATGAAAGGTTTTGGAAATATTTTCTACTCTTAACATTATTTCGCCACCTTTCTGCCATCAATACTTTTTTTGAAAAGCGGCATCGACAAAGCAAAAGCTACCAATACTGAAGTAAACAGTTTTAAATCATTCGGTGGCATACCCAGCTGTAAAACCAGCGCAATAACAAAACGGTAGACAACTGAGCCCAGAACAACAGAAATCAAGCAGTTTTTAAAACTCCTTGTGCCAAACAAGACTTCGCCGATAATAACTGATGCTAAGCCTATGACGATTGTTCCTACACCCATGCCAACATCCGCAAAGCCGTTGCTTTGCGCAATTAAGGCACCGGAAATCGCGACCAATGCATTGCTGATCAGAAGGCCTGAAATAATCGTGACATTAGTATCAATGCCTTGCGCCCTGATCATCTGCTGATTAAAGCCTGTTGCTCTGATTGCTGCACCAATTTCAGTTCCGAAGAACCAATACATCAAAAGTCCGAACAAAACTGTGCTGACCAGTCCTACAACAAAAACCGCCTGCGCATTGCTGAGCCCGATACTTTTGATAAAAGTAAAAACTGTGTCAACGCGTAATAAGGAAAGATTAGCTTTCCCCATGATGCGTAGATTAACAGAATACAGTGCAATCATTGTCAAAATACCTGCTAACAAGGCCGGTATTTTCAGTTTGGTATGCAGAATGCCTGTTACCACGCCAGCCAAAGCACCAGCGATGCCCGCCACCAAAATGGCTGTCAGTGGATTAAAGCCTTTGGTCAATAATGCCGCCGCTACTGCTGCTCCCAGTGGGAAGCTGCCCTCAACAGTTAAATCAGCGATATCAAGAACTCTGTAAGTCAGGTATACGCCTAAGGCCATAATAGCCCAAAGCAATCCCTGTGATAGTGTCGGTAATAGAAGATCCAACATACTATTTAGATGCCTTTGCAGCTTGCAAAATATCAGCAGGAATAGTAATGCCAAGTTTCTTTGCTGCTTCCTCGTTGACTATTGTCTGCATCTCTTTTTGAGATTCAATAGCCATCGCAGCTGGTTTTTCTTTGCCGGAAAGAATGCGGGCAGCCATAGCGCCGGTCTGTAAACCAAGTTTATAATAATCGATACCGACAGTTGCAAGTCCGCCGGCTTTTACCATGCCGCCTTCACCGCAGAATACAGGTATCTTTGCTTCATCAGTAATTGCAACCAATGTCGGCATTGCTGAAGCAATGACATTGTCAGTTGGTGCATAAACAGTGTCTACCTTGCCAACCAAGCTTTGAGCAGCTTGTTGGATGTCATTAACATTAGAAACAGTTGCTTCTACAACATTGATATTTTTTGCTGCTAAAACTTCTTTCAAAATTTTTACTTGCAGCTGGGAATTAACTTCACTTGAACTGTAAACTACACCAACATTCTTGGTTTGTGGCATAATTTTGAGCATCAGATCAACTTGTTCCTTAATAGGATTCATGTCTGTAGTACCAGTTACGTTGCCCTTAGGCTCTTTATTTGATGCTACCAGTTTAGCTTCCGCATAATCAGTGATAGCAGTACCGACGATTGGAATGTCTTTAGTGGCATTAGCCATTGTTTGTGCCGCAGGAGTAGCAATTGCACAAATCAAATCCATTTTGCCGCTGACAAAGCGCTGCGCGATATTCTGCAGGTTGGATTGGTCAGCCTGTGCATTCTGCCTGTCATAAGTAACATTTTCCTTTTCTTTGTACCCATTGGCAGCCATGCCGTCAACAAACCCCTTATTGGCAGCATCGAGAGCACTATGCTCTACCAATTGCACAATTCCTACCTTGACCATTTTCTTTTCCGGAGCTGCCGCCTTCTTTTCACCGCCGCAGCCAGCTAATAGTCCCAGTGCCATCACAAAAGAAGCACCTATAGCGAGACCTTTCAAACTTTTTTTCATCATTTCTTCCATCCTCCCATTCTACAATTGAAACAATTATGATAAAAACACGGTTTATGTTCTTCGACGAATTTTCAGAAAATCCTTCTTTACACCTGGTTTTTCCGTCAGCAAACTTCAAAACTAAGCTTGAAGTATTACCTTGGAAGCGCCTGTTTCAGCTTTTCTATTATTTCTTCGCCATTAAGAACACACCATCTTAAATCATCGTGCACCAAAAATACGTCAGCATAAGGTTTGCCCCAGGTATAATCTTCTTTATTGTCAGTCAAAGGCCAGACATAATAATCCGAATTATCCAGAACTTTCTTCGCCTTATCAGAAATCAGATAGTCAATAAAAGTTCTGCTGAGAGCTTCTTTCTTAGTCCTGTCCATGATTGCCACACCAATTAATTTGCGTGCCGTACCATCAGTAGGAATGCTGACTACTAAATTATTATTGGCAACTGCTGCTGACATTGCTAAGTCTAGCGGTACAATAGTCAGCGCTTTCTCACCTTTACGGACTGCTTCAACAGCAGCATTATCGTTAACGGCATAGGCCAATTCCTGCAATCTAAGGTTTTTCGCATATTCTTCGAACTTTTTTTCACCATAAAGCTGCCATAATGTTGTCAGGATACGGTAACCGCCTTGCCTTATTAGCGGGTCAGAGACGATAATCTTATTGCGCAGCTCGTCAGTCAATAAATCTGACCAAACCTCTGGTCTTTCCGCACCAGCTTCTCTCATTGCCTTTTTATTTGCTAAAAAAACGAGGTTAGTGGTAAAAAGACCTGTCCAGGTCCCATGCTTATCCTTCAGGCCTGTCGGGATATTGCGCAAATCTTTTGCTTCATAAGGTTTCAGCATTTTTTTGTTGTCAGCCAGAAAATAGTCTTCGGCAGTGCCACCCAGCCAGACATCAAAATCCAAATCTTTAAGCTCATTTATTCTGGTTGGCCCTTGTTGTTCAGCTGGCTTTACGACCTCAATTTTTAATTTTCCCTTATGGTTTTTTTCAAAATCTTTTATAAACGCATTAGTGATATCTTCAGGCAATTCGCTATAAACCTTAAACGTTTCAGCCTCTGAGTCAAGTTTCAACTTGCCGCAGCCACTGAGAGCGAAAAGCGCGATTAAGAAAATAACCAATAATATGCACTTTTTTCTCATATGCTCTTCCTACTTTGTCGATAGTTTGCTTACATTATAACATACACAAGGTACAGAAGAATATTACCCTGCTGATCTAAGTAGCGTAATATACAACAAAAAACCAGCTGCCTTTTGGCAGCTGGTTTAATTAATAGCTACAGCTTATTCTTTATCAAAAATCATGATGCGGTCAAAATCAAGGTAAACGGTTTCGCCATCTTTGAATGTTCCCAAATCGGCGCCTTTTACAATAACGCGAACGGCTTCATTTCCTACTTGCACACGGTAATCAACAGCATCACCAAGATAGAAGCGGTGTGTCAATACACCCTGCATAGTGCCATTTTCAGCGGACAAGGTAATGTTTTCCGGACGCACAGCAATCGTAACGTCTCCGGAAAGAGTTGAATTGTTTGGTAACGAAGTTGCCATGCCGGCAATATGCACTCTGCCATCAGTAATTGAACCCGGCAGGAAGTTAACCAAACCAATGAAGTCAGCAACCATTTTATTGGCAGGATTGGAATAGATATCATGTGGCGCACCAATTTGCTGCACAACACCCCTGCTCATAACAACTATGCGATCGCTCATTGCCATTGCTTCGCCCTGATCATGGGTAACATATACTACTGTTATGCCCAGTTCTTTTTGTAAAGCAAGAATTTCAAAGCGCATGCTTTCACGCAATTTAGCATCGAGATTAGAAAGAGGTTCATCCAATAACAACAGACCAGGACGTGCAACCAAAGCACGTGCCAAAGCAACACGTTGTTGCTGACCACCTGATAATTGATGAGGATAACGTTCAGCATATTCATCCAGATGCACTAAGGCAAGCATTTCCTTAACACGTTTAATACGTTCCTCTTTAGCAACCTTCTGAATCTTCAAAGGATAACCGACATTGTCAAGCACAGTCATGTGCGGCCAAACCGCATAAGACTGGAAAACCATACCGATATCACGTTTTTCAGGCGGAACAAATTTGTTCTTTACTGAAGAGCTTACACATTGCTCACCAATATAGATTTCTCCTTCTGTTGCTCTTTCAAAACCGGCAACCATTCTCAAGGTTGTAGTTTTACCACAGCCTGAAGGGCCAAGAATAGATACGAATTCGCCGTCTTCAACTACCAGATCAAAATCATTGACCGCAGTTACTCCGCCGAATCGCTTAAAAATATGTTCAATGCGTACTTGTGCCAATTTTCCCACTCCTTAATTAAATTCCGACATTTCCCTTACTAACTTTGTTCAGGATAATGTTACCGAGCAAAACAATGCCCAAGATTATAACAGACAATACCGAAGCATTCTGTGTATCAGCATATGTTTGCAATTCATATAACAGAACACCGATAGTTTTCGTGTCGCCGCTGTACAAAAGCAAAGACATGGTTAATTCGTAGAATGACGGCATAAATATCAAGAACCAGCCTGCTATAACAGACGGTGCAATCAGCGGCAGAATGATATCCTTACATGTTCTGATCCAGCTTGCACCTGAATTGAGGGCAGCCTCTTCCAAGGAAATATGTACCTGGCTGAGTGAAGCCGCAATCGTCCTGACGGACATCGTCATGTATTTAACAAGGTAGCTGACTATCAAAATCCACATTGTTGAATAAAGATTCAACCCGTAGTTACCAGAGAAAGTGATAACAAGCGCCAAAGCAATAACGATACTTGGGGTCGAACCACCGATAATCGTCAAAAGGTCTGGTAATGATCTGCCTCTTACACTGGTTTTAACTGAGAGATAAGCAATAAAGACAGAAAGGATTGTGCCGACTGTCGCTGCGATAACAGCATACAGGACGGAATTCCAGATGCTTTCCATATATTGAGCACTCGTCAGAACCGGTATCCAGCTCTCAAAGCTAAGGTTATCAAAACCAACCGGTTTGGACATGCTCTTCAGCAAGGAAGTTACAAGGATGGAGAAAAGCGGAATAATTACCGCAATCGTAGCATAAAGGCCTACACCGATAAAAGCCGGCCATTTCCATTTACCAAGCTCAACCATATTCGGGCGGGTACTTTTGCCGCTTATCGTGGTGTAATCCTTACGGCCAAGCATCCAGGTCATAAAGAACAATAATGAATTAGCTAGAATCATCAAAGAAGCGGCAAGAGCCGTTGCATCACGGATACCCTTGTCATCTCCCATATAAATGTAGGTAACTATACGGGTCGTCATAACTTCAATATTTCCAGGCATACCGACGATAGCAGGAATACCGAAGCAGGAGCCTGCTGCTATAAATACCAGCAAACCACCGGCCAGGATACTTGGTGCCATGAGAGGGAGTGTAACATCAATCAAAGTTTTGAGTGGTGATGCACCGGAAACTCTCGCAGCCTCTTCCAAAGTCGGGTCCATTTTTTCCATAGCACGGGAAATCGTAATAAAAGCAAACGGAGAATAGAAAAGCGTTAAAACCCAAGCCAGGCCGCCAAATGTATAGATATTGAAAGGAGCCTGTTGTAAACTGAATGCCCATTTTAAAATCTGATTTAAATATCCTACGCTTGGATTAAGAAGCTGAACCCAGGCAATAGCTCCAACATAAGGAGGAATCATGTAACTTGCTACCAATAAGGTACGAAATGTTTTTTTGCCCGGCAAATCAGTCCTGCCGACCAGCCAAGCCAAAGGAAACGTAACAATAACGCTGGCTACCATAACCATCAAGGATAATTCTACAGTATTTGTGAGTGCCCTCCAGTTAACAATAGTGCTGTAAACAACTTTATAATTATTAAAATTAAAATGACCCTGCTGGTAGACACTGTCAAAAACTAAAACTCCCATAGGGAACACAACAAAATAAACCAATAACAGTACTGAAATCAAAATAACGATCAGCTTACTGTTAATTCTTGAAATCAAGCCCACTGGAGCTCCTTTCCCCGACACCATTCTTTGTCGGTGCAAAGCTAAATTTTAATACTGTAATAAAAATCGGAAAACAGGGACCGTCAAATAACGGTCCCTGATTCTCTAAAAATTACTATTTTAGAATGAATGAAGGAACTATTCCATTACCCTCATACGGAACTGTTCTTTAATTTGTGCATTATTATCAGCAAGTTTCTGCCAATCGATCTTCACTGCATTATCAATAAAGGTCTTCAGTGCAGGAGCGCCTTTTGGTGGTTCAACATCGCCGCGAACGGAATGCATCCAGCCTTTGACAACAGCCTGTTGGCCTTCTTTGGACAGCCACCAGTCAACAACTGCTTTTGCACCATCAGGATTCTTAGTAGTGCTCATGATAGCAATCGGACTTGGAACTACGATAACGCCGTCACCAGGATAAACAACCTTCAAAGGTTCTTTCTTGGTATCAGCAAGTTTCAAGATGTTTTCTTCCAAAATCATTGCAGCAGCATATTCGCCGGTCAGCAATTTGTTTTGAATTGCAGAGTTACCTTGTTCAACGTGAATATCATTTGCTTTCAGTTGATCAAAATATTCCCAGCCATATTTGTCAGCCAAAGCACCAACTGCTACATAAGCAGTACCGGAAAGCATCGGGTTAGGCATAGCAATCTTGCCTTTCCATTTTGGGTCGGTCAAATCTTTCCAGGTTTTTGGAGCATCTTCCGCTTTTAATTTATCAGAGTTGTAAGCAATGATCATGTTGGAAATACGGACAGCAGTCCAAGCGCCATCTTTATCTTTGGCACTGACAACGTCTTTCATGTTTGGTGAAACATAGTTCAACAAGCGTTTGTCACTTTGCAGTTTCAGATAATAAGAAGGATCAGCAACCATCAAAAGGTCCGCAGCAACTTTGTCAGCTTTGATTTCGCCAGTGATCTTGGTGATAACATTTTCAGTACCACCCTGGAACCAGGATACCTTCATGTCTGGGAAAGCTTTTGCAATATTAGGTTTGCACATATTATCAATAATATCCGGATAAATAGAAGTGTAAACCATTACATCGCCCTTAACTTTACTACCACCTTTGTTGTCAGCAGCCTTTTTGTCGCCGCCGCAACCTGCTGCTACTACCATAGCAAGTACTGCCGCAGTAGCAATCAACCATTTTGCCTTTTTCACAAACATCCACTCCCTTGTGTATTTTTGCAATCTGCCTTATAGATTTCGCCCAACGAAGTCAAAATCCTGCTTACAATTGGAAAAAATTTTACACATTTTAACTTTTTTTCGCATTTTTCCTAAAAAAACACCTTCCCAGAAAAAACTTTCTTCCACCAGTATACAAAGGGACTTTTTGTATCCCCTATGGACTGTTATTGTCCCTGTGTGTCATTCTGTGACACAGCCAAAAAATTAAGCTCCCACGCCGGCACATAGGGATGCTTTCTTAAATAAATCTTATAGTTTTTATTGAGACGCCACAGTAATAATGGCAAGCGCCAGAGATCATCGTCACGGTGATAAGCTGCCACGAATAATTTGGGAGCCCATTTGCCGATTGTCTCAGCCGCCCCGCTCAAAGCCTCGAATTCTGCACCTTCCACATCAAGCTTCATATAAGAGACTGTTCTGCCCTGCATGATATGATCAACTGAATCAACAGGAACTTCTACTTTACCGCCAGACTGCAGAGCGGACTGTCTGCCGCCGCTGGCTGCAAAACTCAATGTCCCTTCTTCACTCCATATTCCTTTATTAAGCAAATGGACATGTTCAAGTCCGGCATCTTCGACAAAACGCTGTAACTTTTTGAAATTCTTGCTGTCAGGTTCCAAGGCAACTATTTCTCGATAGGAGGAATCCGTATAATTAAGGAACTCTTTGATAGTATCGCCATCATAGGCTCCCAGATCAACAAAGGTTTCATCCTTGCCAAACTGGAAGATCTGCTGACAATCCTCCTGCCTCATCGTCGTTATAGCTTCCAGATAAGATGGTTTGCCGCTTAATTTATAATTAAGTGTAGCCGCCAAGACCTCTCTGGACTTTTCATCAGCCAAAGCAGCATAAACTTCCATTAGTTCCTGCTGATATTTTGCAAGCCAGCTGAAACTCACCACTTCATCGCTCTCAAAAAGCGGCAGGTGCGGTGCTAGGGTTTCATGCTTATGTGCAAGAGCAAAGAAATGTTCCAGAACAGCTGGTGACTCACTGGCAAAGGCAATAACAAGCAAAAAGTCCTCATATTGGCTGGCAACGTCTGCATACTTGCAAATCTTGTAGCCGCGGAAAATTTGTCCGCGCACAAAATCATCACTGGCAAAAACAGCGGCAACCTTTACGCCGTTAGCGTCACACCAGTCCAGTATCTTATCTGCGCCATTACCCATGCCATATAAAACTATCAGTTTGTTTGTATTTTTGAGCCTGTCCCAGGCAGTTTCCGTTTCCTTTATAAAAGGCAGCATAATTCTCCTTCTTTCCACCTTTATAATTTTAGCATGAGGCCTGGCTTTCTGAAAAGCTACTTCAAACAATTATTATTGTAACCTTTAGAATGTGGTAAGAGAGGCAAAGCAGAATACCTACTTTAAAATGTGTCAAAATCGGCAATGGTTAAAGTGTTCCTCTGGCTGCTTCCACACGCGACAATTCGCCTGCAAGCAGCCGGTCGCTGATGTGCAGCAAGCCCGTCGCATCTTTACCCCTTGTCTCTTAGTAGTTTCGCGATATATACTTGCTACTTTGATAAAAATACTTTTATGTTAAGCAAGTATCATATAGAAAGAAAACCCAAATTACCTTCTTTAGAATGTGCCAAGATCGGCAATGGTTAAAGTGTTCCTCTGGCTGCTTCCACACGCGACAATTCGCCTGCAAGCAGTCGGTCGCTGATGTGCAGCAAGCCCGTCGCATCTTTACCCCTTGTCTCTTAGTAGTTTCGCGATACATACTTGCTGCTTTGATACAAAATCCTTTGAGCTTGTCTATGACATGATCACTTCCGAAGTTTTTTCGTTAACCAATCATTTTCGTAGGTTGACAATAAAGCAAAAGAGTACTACAATGCTATCGTAAACCATGTTTCTAAAAACGTTAACAAAGAGGTGTTGCCGTATTGTATCGTGAAAAACTGCAATTGCTTACTGAAACAGCCTTATTAGCCGCTTTCATTACGGTAAGCGGAGCCTTCAAACTACCAGGATTATTCCCCGGAACCGAATTTCAGCTTTCAGCGCCGGTCGCCGTTGCTGTCTGCGGAGTTTTCGGCATTAAGAAATATCTGTCAGCCGGCATCCTTTCCAGTATGGTCGGTTTGATGTTAGGAACACAGAATGTTTTCAATGTTCTCATCGCCATGATTTTCCGTGTTGTCGTCGCTATTATTTATTATTTTTGCGGGAAAAATAAATTTTTCTATATATTTTCCGGGCCAATTGCCACCTTCTCGGCCCGCATCTGCCTTAGCGTTGTTGTAGGCAAAGCAGCCATACCACTTGTTTTGGGTGCTGCACCAGGCATGTTATATACCGCACTCTGTGCCGGCATGATTGCCACTGTCCTGGAAAAAGTTCTTGTTGCCAAAAAACGATTTGCCTAAAAATACAGAAACGCGAAGTATCATTTATTGATGCTTCGCGTTTTTTCTTATTATATTATATGGAAGTTAGATTAAATTCTGCTGCCTATCTGATAAATCAAGGTTGCCATTATATAGGCCAGACCCGTCTGGTAAGCCAGAGCTGCGAATGTCCACTTCCAACTGCCCATTTCTCTTCTGATTGCTCCAATTGCGGCAAAGCAAGGAGAGGCAAGCAAGGTGAATACCATAAAGGCATAAGCGCTGGCTGGTGTGAACATCGTTTGCATAACCTGGATAAGGTTTGGATCTTCTTCGGCTGCCTCGCCTAAGCCCGCCAGAATCGCGAAGGTAGAAACAACGACTTCCTTAGCAAGGAACCCGGATATTGCCGCGAAAGCTGCCTGCCAGGTGCCGAAGCCCATTGGTGCAAAGATAGGAGCGATTGCAGTACCGATGCTTGCCAGCATACTCTCTTCAGGGTCTACCATTTCCAGTGAGAAATTAAAGGTTTGCAGCATCCAGACCATTGCGGACGCGATAAATATTATCGTACCGGCCTTTACAATAAAGGAACGGGCACGTTCCCACATGTGGATCATAACACCCTTGATTGTTGGCATATGATATTGCGGCAGTTCCATGACAAAAGGCGCTGGCTTGCCACCGAAGGTAGATGTTTTCTTTAGCAAAATGCCGGAGAAAATAACCATGGCAATACCCCAGAAATACATGGAAGGGCCTACCCAGGATTGTTCAGGGAAGAGTGCTGCAGCAAAAAGAACGAATACCGGCATTTTTGCACTGCAAGGAATAAAAGGTGTCAGCATAATCGTCATTTTTCTGTCTTGCTCATTCTCAATTGTGCGGCTGGCCATAATACCAGGCACTGAACAACCACTGCCAATCAGCATTGGAATAAAAGATTTGCCTGAAAGACCGAAGCGGCGGAAAATTCTATCCATAATAAACGCCACACGCGCCATGTAACCGCAATCTTCTAAAAAGGAAAGGAAGAAAAAGAGAATCATGATTTGCGGAACAAAACCAAGCACGGCACCAACGCCACCAACAATACCATCAAGAATAAGACTTTGCAGTGTTGCGGAGACCCCTGCTTCCTCCATCATGCCACCCAAGCTATCACTGATTGCCGCAAAGGTATCTTCCATAAAGCCAGTGCTCATGTCGCCCAGTGTCTGAATAGAAACATAATAAACAAACCACATGATCAAAAAGAAAATCGGCAGAGCTAATATCCTGTTGGTGAGTATTCTGTCAATCTTATCGGAAGTACTCAATTCATGAGACTTGCGTTTCTTGGTAATGCAGCGGTTAATAATTGAGCTGATATATTCATAACGAGCGTTAGTAATGATGCTCTCAGCATCGTCATCAACCTCGTCTTCATATTGCGTAATTATTTGCTCAGTTTTCACTTTCATGTTATGGAACATCTTGTGTTTGGCCAAAACCTTTTCATCACGTTCGAAAATTTTGACGGCAAACCAACTTCTGAGATACACTGGGATTTCATCATCAAAAAGGCTCTCTATTTCTTTAAGCGTTTTATTCAGATTTCCTTTGAAGAGAGGCAAAGAATAAGTTTTAATTTTCATTTCAGCAAGGCTTATAGCTTCCTTCAGCATTTCTGCGAGCCCGACGCCATTCGCCGCTTCGATTGGATAAACAGGGCAGCCCAGCTCACCCGCAAGATTAGCGATATTTATTTCGTCGCCGTTCTTTCTTATAATATCCATCATGTTCAAAGCCACTACCACAGGAATGCCTAACTCCAGAATTTGCGTTGTTAAATACAAGTTGCGTTCCAGATTGGAAGCATCAACAATATTGACAATCACGGAAGGCCTTTCTTCCAGTAAATAGTCGCGGGTGATCACTTCCTCCAAGGTATAGGGTGATAAGGAATACACACCCGGCAAGTCCATAACTTCAATATCACTATGGCCTTTAAGTTTGCCAGCTTTCTTTTCAACAGTTACGCCTGGCCAATTACCTACATACTGGCTGCTTCCAGTCAATTCATTAAACAAGGTTGTCTTCCCACAGTTAGGATTACCAACCAGAGCTAAAGTCTTGCTCATTTTTGCCTCCTCTTGTTAGCATACGCTAACTATACATTAAAAAAAACAGATTTCACTCTGTTATTCAACAACAATATTCTCCGCGTCAGCCTTCCGTAAAGAAACAGCGTAGTTTCTGACGTTGAGTTCGATAGGGTCACCTAACGGAGCAACTTTGCGTACTGTAACCGAAACACCTTTAGTAATACCCATATCCATGATACGTCTCTTAACGCTGCCAGTTACATTAATTTTGCTCACAATAACTGTTTCCCCGGTATTAACATCCTTTAATGTTTTCATAATTATCTCCTTTATCCCACCAAAATACGACTGGCCATTTCGTGTCCTAAAGCAACGCGAGCATCTTTAATTTTAAAAATTACGTTGCCTGCCAGCTCTGAAACAACCGTAACTTCACTTCCCTCCGTGAAACCTAAACCCGCCAAAAAACTTCTTGTTTTATCGCGGCCCTGGATACGGACAATTTTCATAGGGCGGCCGGCTTCCAACATAGATGCAGGAATCATCCCCCGCAAAGAAAAATCCTTTTCATAGGTCATGGCAGTATTTAGCATAATTCCCCTTCTTTCTTTGGTTAGCCTCAGCTAATTCATGTTGTTAGTTTACTAGCATTAACTATATCTGTCAAGGGTTTTTTCTGTTTTCACAAAAAATTCAAATTCACAAGCGCTTTTACCTAACTATATATTAGACAAGGGGTAAAGAAGTGACGGGCCTGCTGCACATCAGCGACCGACTGCTTGCAGGCGAATCGTCGCGTGTGGAAGCGGCCAGAGGAACTCTTTACCCCTTGCCTTTCTTGGCATACTCTAAAAACATCAGTCACAGGTTTTAATGTTATGTTTTTTGAGATATTTCCTCTTTACCGTCTTTGTTATTAGCAGGCTAATTGTACTATTCTCTTCCATTATGTTAAAATAGATGGAAATAAAGTCATATTTTTCTCAAAATGGGGGCTTTAGTATGATTATCCAGGAATCCGGCGAAAACTATCTCGAAACTATCCTCTTGCTGCAAAAAAGAAAAGGCTATGTCCGTTCCATTGATGTTGCTGCTGAGCTTAACTTTTCTAAAGCTAGCATCAGCCGCGCCATGTCCATTTTAAGGCGTGAAAATCTTATTTTAATGGAAGCTGACGGTAATATAGTGCTGACTGAGCTTGGTATGTCAAAAGCGCAGAGTGTTTTGGAGAGACATCTTGTTATAACTGCCTTTCTGGAAAAAATTCTTGGTGTTCCCCATGAGATCGCCGATAGGGACGCTTGCCGTATTGAGCATATTATCAGTCCTGAAACTTTTGACAGCATAAAGGCACAGGTGAATCAATGATTGCCGCTAATGTTCTTGCCATCGCCTTAGGCGGGGCGATAGGTTCTCTTTGCCGTTATTTTCTGTCCCTTCTTATCCACGATAAACTTGGTACTGCTTTTCCTTATGGTACTTTGACCATCAATTTGCTCGCTTGCTTGTTTATCGGTATGATGGTGTCTTTCTGCCTGCGTCATCCGGAAATGCCATTATATTGGAAGCTATTTATTATTACCGGTTGTCTTGGTGGCTTTTCTACCTTTTCCACCTTCAGTCTGGAAGCTTTTGAGCTTCTGGCGCAGCAAACTCTCAGTGGTTTTTTGTACCTTGCTTTGAGTATTATGGGCGGCCTTGCCATGGTAGCCTTTGGTATGCATATTTTTTGAAACATTAAAGCCAACTTGCTTTGTAAAGCAAGTTGGCTTTTCTTTACACTTATTTTATTTTTTCTTTCATTTCATGAATTTTGTATACATGTTATTCTGCCCTTGTAAACCAAGTGCTAATTTTATACAATATATTAAGTTAGGCCATAGGAGGTATAACAATGAAAAAAATTAAAACTGTTTTGGTTGCCAATCGTGGCGAAATTGCCATTCGCATATTCCGTGCCTGCAACGAACTTGGCATTCGCACAGTAGCAATCTATTCAAAAGAAGATATGCTCTCACTGCATCGCAATAAAGCTGACGAAGCTTATATGGTCGGTGCTGGCAAAGGTCCTGTTGAAGCCTACCTGGACATTGAAGACATTATGAGAATTGCCCGCGAACACGACGTCGATGCCATTCACCCAGGTTATGGTTTCCTTTCGGAAAACAGCCAATTGGCTAAACGCTGCGCTGAGGAAGGGCTTATTTTCATCGGCCCTGACCTTGAACATCTTGTTATGTTCGGTGATAAAATAAATGCGCGTAAACAGGCTGAATTAGCTGGCATTCCTATGATTCCTGGCAGCAACGGTACTGTTAACAGCCTTGACGAAGTAAAAGCCTTTGTTGAAAAACATGGCTACCCAATCATGATTAAAGCTGTCAACGGTGGCGGCGGCCGTGGTATGCGTATGGTCAGCAATTATTCCGAACTGGAAGACGCGTACAACCGCGCTAAATCCGAAGCCATGAAAGCTTTCGGCAGCGATGAAATTTATCTGGAAAAATATCTGCAAAATCCAAAACATATCGAAGTGCAGATTATTGGCGATACGCAAGGCAACATCGTACATCTTTACGAAAGAGATTGTTCTATCCAGAGACGTCACCAAAAACTAGTTGAAATTGCACCAGCTTTCTCCCTTGACCCTGCTTTCCGCAAAGAAATTTGCGATGCCGCGGTTAAGTTAATGAAAAATGTTAAATATGTCAGCGCAGGTACTGTAGAATTTCTTGCTACCCCTGACAATAAGTTTTATTTCATAGAAGTTAATCCCCGTATTCAAGTTGAGCATACCGTTACCGAAATGATTACCGGTATCGATATCGTCCAGACACAAATCAAGATTGCCGAAGGCTATTCTATCCATAGTGAGGAAATCGGCATTCCGGAACAAGATAAGATTTATTGCCATGGTCATTCTATCCAATGCCGTATTACAACTGAAGACCCAGCCAATAACTTTATGCCAGATACCGGTAAGTTGATTGCTTATCGTTCCGGCGGTGGTTTTGGCATTCGTCTTGATGGTGGCAACGCCTTCACCGGTTCTGTCATTACGCCTTATTATGACTCCCTCCTTGTTAAAGCAACGACCTGGGGTTTAACACACAAGATCGTTATTTCCAAGATGCTGCGCTGCTTGAAAGAATTCCGTATCCGTGGCGTCAAAACCAATATCCAGTTCCTGGAGAATGTGCTCACGCATCCGCAATTCGTAGAAGGTTCTTACGATACGAACTTCGTTGATGAAAATAATGATTTATTCGTCTTCCAGAAACCTTTGGATCGCGGAACTAAGCTGCTGGCTTATATTGCCGAAACAACAGTCAATGGCTACGCTAATGTCGGTGTTCAGCCTAAACCTGATTTTGGACCTTTGAATATGCCTAAATATATCAAAGGTGAAATGCCAAACGGTACTAAACAAATTTTGGACAGCAAAGGACCGGAAGGTTTGGCGAAATGGCTGCAGGAACAAAAAGAAGTGCTCTTCACTGACACTACCTTCCGTGACGCGCATCAATCACTCTTTGCTACCCGTCTGCGTACAGCCGATATGCTCAGAGTAATTGAGCCAACCGCGGCTAAATTGCCTAACTTGTTCTCCTTTGAGTGCTGGGGTGGAGCAACATTTGACGTTGCCTACAGATTCCTCTATGAAAGTCCTTGGGATCGCCTGGTACAATTCCGTGAAAAAGTCCCTAACATCCTGTTCCAGATGTTGCTGCGCGGTGCCAATGCTGTTGGCTACACCAGCTATCCGGATAATGTAGTCAAAGAATTTATCCGTCTCGCTGCCAAAAACGGCGTAGATGTTTTCCGCATCTTCGACAGTTTGAACAGCTTGGACAATATGCTTCTTTCTATTGATACGGTACGCAGCTGCAACAAGGTAGCTGAAGCAGCTCTTTGCTACACTGGCGATATCCTTGATCCAAGCCGCGACAAGTACAATCTACATTACTATGTGACCATGGCCAAAGAATTGGAAAAAGCCGGTGCCAACATTATTGCCATTAAAGACATGGCAGGCCTTCTGAAACCAGAAGCAGCCTACCAGCTGGTTTCCGCTTTGAAAGATGCTGTCGACCTGCCTATTCATCTGCATACGCATGAAGGCTCCGGCAATGCTATTTATACCTGCGGCAGAGCCATTGATGCCGGTGTCGATATCGTTGATACCGCCCTCTCATCCATGTCCAGCGGCACTTCCCAGCCAAGCGGCAACAGCCTTTACTATGCACTTACCGGCAATCCACGCCAGCCGAAACTCGATATAGAAGCCATGAATGAGCTTTCCCGTTATTGGGAAACTGTCCGTCCTTACTACAAAGCAGCAGACCAGACCGAATTATTCCCAAATCCGGAAGTCTATGTGCACGAAATGCCAGGCGGACAATATACTAACCTGAAACAACAATCCGCAGCGCTCGGTCTTTTGGAACGTTGGGAAGAAATCAAAACCATGTATCATACTGTCAGTATGATGTTCGGTGACCTCATAAAAGTAACACCTTCTTCCAAAATCGTTGGTGATATGGCACTCTTCATGGTGCAAAACAATCTCACCGAGGAAGATATTTATGAGAAAGGTGACACCTTGAGCTTCCCAAATTCTGTAATAGAGTTCTTTGAAGGCAAAATCGGCGTACCTTACCAAAACTTCCCGGAAACTCTGCAAAAAATTATCTTAAAAGGCAAGACGCCTGTGCTGGGCCGCCCTGGTGATACTTTGGCTCCGGTCGATTTCGGCAAAGTCAAAAACGAGCTCGAAACGATGGGCGCTCCAACGACTGAGGAAGCTGTAAGTTCCTATTGCCTATATCCTAAAGTATTTACTGACTGGGTTAAATTCATTGATCAGTACGGTGATGTTTCAGTTCTCGATACCCCGACCTTCTTCTTCGGTTTAACTCCTGGTGAAGAAGTAAACGTCGAGATTGAACCAGGTAAAATCCTCGTAATTCGCCTTATCCATGTCGGTGCTGCTAATGATGACGGTATCCGTACTGTAAGCTTTGAATTAAACGGCTTACCGCGCGAAATCGACTTGAAAGACAAGAATGTCAAAGCAACAGGCATCTCCCGCAAAAAAGCCGACAAAAACAATCCGGGTGAAATCGCCGCAACACTTTCCGGCTCCGTTGTCAAAGTCTTTGTGGACAAAGGTCAGCGCGTAGCGAAAGGCGATCCTCTCGTAGTAACTGAAGCAATGAAGATGGAAACTACAATAGTCTCTCCGCTCAGCGGCATTGTTGCCCAAGTAAATGTTGGACCTGCCAGCAGAATCGAAAGTGGCGACTGCCTGCTGGAAATCGATATCAACACTCAGGTTGCTATGAAATAATCTGCACTATCATCAAAAAATTAAAGGGACATTTATACTATTTCTAGTATAAATGTCCCTTTTTAATTGTGTTAATAGCACACTGGGCAGAGCTGGAGGCACTATTGCCACAAAGATTTCACCGCTGGAATTCTTATTATTTATGTTATAATAGTTAAGCAAACCACTTAGGAAAGGATCTGCCATGAAAACAAATACTCGTCCCTGGCAAAGGGATAACAGCATATTTCAATACATAAAAAAACATATAGATGAGGAAGGCTTCTTCACCGGTGATAACCTGCCGCGTGGGGAATATTCCTTTATAAATCCGTCAATCGGTCTTGAGTTGGGCGCCGGTGATGCTTTTGTCATCATGTCGACGGATGAAGATGACAAAAAAATTATGGAGGTCGTTTACAAAGCGATCAAGGATTATCTGCAACTTCCTAATGAGAAAAAGCGTGATAATCTGTATCAGCTAGTTGCCTTCACCCAATGTGTTTCCTACTGTGAAAGTCTCGCAGCCAAACTGGAAAGCGAAGAAAATATTCCCGATACCTTTATGGAGCTTGCGTTGGAATGGCTTTATGAAGCACCCAGCAGAGAAGCTGTCAAATTCGCCATTGTCCTCTGCGGCCTTTTCGATATTGATGAGCTGGCCAAAGGTGACCATGCCACACTCAAAGATGACCTTCGCACCCTTGCCCGCTGTGATGAATTTACCTATTTCGTAATTTTTGCCTTCCATCTGAGCGGCATTGAAGAAGAACTTGATTTGTGGGATATTGCCCAGACAACCTATGGTTGGGGCCGCGTGCATGCGATGGAAGCCGCCGACTATGACACTCCGGACAAAAGAGACTGGCTTCTCAGACATGGCAGCGAAATCGATGTGCATTATCCGGCAATTGCCTTGCGCTGCATCAAGGATGGCAATATGCTGACTGTCTTGCAAAAAGCAGAAATTGATGAAGAATTATATCAAGGCACCCTGAATTCTTTAAATAACTACCTGGAATACCTGTTGGACATTGATGCAGAAAACGATAGCCTGACAGATCTCGCTATGATCAATACCTACGGTCTGCTGAAGGAAATCCTGAAGCACGCGGAAAAACATGCTGACTCCATAGAAAACCTGGTAGGCATTATTAATCTCTCCAACAATCTGCAAAGGCTGGCAGATGAAAACCGTTGGGAAACTTTGGATGCCAACAAATGCCACCTTTTGATCAGTATGGCCGAAAAAATAATCTACAGTAAGGATTGGCTGCCGGAAATTAAAGATAAACTCCTTAATCTCGACGGCAGCATTAACTTCCTCGCTGCAGACTTCGCTTATGCTCTGAATATTAATATTTGGGATGTGCTCGCTGAATTACTATATAAAGACCCTATGGCAACCAAACTTTATGAATATCTATTGGCTACCGACGATGATGAACGTTTCGAAAAAATTCTAGACTTTGCGCGCCAGCATCTTGATATTTATAAAGAAGACGAGCATGCCCTGCCGCCAATTATTAAGGCCCTGGAAACCAGGCCTGGTACTGGTGAGGACTTGCTGATACTTGCTTTAACTTCCCTCTATGACTGGCCGCGTTCTTGTGCGCTTGATGTTCTTGATGCCTGGGGTATTGAGCATATCTCTCCGGAAATCAAAGCAGCTTTGCTGAATGCGCTTAACCTTGCTCAGCATACTTTGCTTACTCTGCGCATCAAATCCTTACTGGATAATAAAGTTTTCGATCTCGAAGGCGTTATTAAGATAATGGCTTTGGAGTAGTAGCGCCGCCCAGGTCGCGCGGAACAGTAAATACGAAGGCCACTCCTTCACCCGGCTTACTGTTCACCGAGATTTCACCGCCGAACATTTCAACAATAAACTTCACAATCGATAAACCAAGGCCCGTACCGCCCACCTGGCGCGTGCGGGCTTTATCTATACGATAAAACCTGTCAAATATTCTTGAAGCATCCTGCGTTGTTATTCCCTCACCCGTATTATGCACGGTAAAGATCGCAAATTTGTTGTTATTCTCGTAACGAACACTTATACGGCCTGCCTCCGGCGTATATTTCAAGGCATTCTCCAGCAGGTTAACCAAAATTTGTTTCAGCCAATCACGATTGGCAACAATAGCCACCGGTTCCTCTTCAAACATAACTTCCAGCGCGAGGTTTTTCTCCTGTGCTCTGGGCAAAAGCTCTTCCCTAACTTTGTTCAGAATATCTGTCGGCACAAAACTTTCAAGATTAATACCCTTGCGGTATTCTTCGGAATCTAGTTTCGCCAGCTGCAAAAGATCATGCAGCAGCGCCTGCATCCGTTCACTTTCCTGCAAGATAATATTTAAAAACTTTTTGCGTATCTCTATATCCATCGGAGACTCTTCAGTTAATAAAACTTCAGCAAAGCCCTTGATCGTTGTCAAAGGAGTTGCAAGCTCATGCGACGCGTTGGAAACGAATTCTGACTGCTTTTCGTAAACCGCCTGCAAAGCCGTTATGTCATGAAAAACAAACATGGCACTGCTCGGAATATCACTATAAACTGCTCTCAATGGTGCCCCAAATACTTGAAATGACCTCTTGCCATGCGGAGAATTAACGCTGAGATTACTGCTGACAGGAGCATCAGTTTTCAGACAGGTTGCCAAAAGCTCTTCCAATGCGACGTTATTAATAACCTGCAGGTAATGCCGACCCGCAGCATCTTCTCCGAACAAGTGTCTGAACTGGTCATTGCATTCCATGATAAAACCATTCTTATTAATGGTAATAACCGAATTATCGGTATTTTTCATTATTAATTCTAATTTCTTTTTTTCACGGAAAATTTCATCCGCTTTTTCCGTCAATTTGTCCGCCAGCGTATTCAATGCGTGTGATAAAACAGCAAATTCGCCTGCAACATTGCGTTGCAGACGTATTGATAAATCACCCTGAGCCATTTTTTCTGCTGCGCCAGCTATTTCTTCCACTGGTTGCGCAATCTTTTTGGCAAGATACTTCGCCAAGCCTGTTACTAGCAGCATCGACAATAAAAGTCCTGCCAAAATCGCAAAACGCATTTTGTCGTATTCTGCGGTAACCGCCTTCATTGAGAAAGAAGTGTGCAGCACTAACCTGTCATATCCTATCGACTGGCTGGCATACAAGGTTCTTTCCTGATTGGCGGTATCGGTCCGAATCGCCAAACCTTGCCCATATATGTAAGCTCTTGTCGCCTCACTTAAATCTACGTCAGTGGCATCTACAATTGCTAATTTCAGCTTTAATTCTTCGGCAATTTTTGCTGTTTCCGCTTCCACTTGTTGTTTAGTAGCATTTTCCGGCAGTCTTTCACTGAGCAGCTTAGCGGCATAATTCAGTTGCAATACACAGTTCTCCCTGAAAGTCTGCGTACTATAATCCTGAAATATACTTAAAATATAAGCTCCAATTGTCAAAAACCCGCACAAGAACAACCCTTGCAGGAGCAAAACAACACGATTGCGGACCATATTCTTCCTCGCTTTTTATCCGTTTTATTGCTTGGTCGTTTGTTTAAACTACGGCCTGCCTAAACAGATTTTAGTTTTCTTTGCGCAAAGATAAAGATTAAGTTAATAAACAATACTACCAATATCAGCAATGCGCCGATACCATTGGCGATGGCAACACGATCAGGCACAAGTCCGATACCCATTACATACCAAAGATGCACAGCTAATGTTTCCCCGCCTGCAAAAACATCAAAATCAGCCATATGTCTGGAAACTGTAGTTCCCGCTGTAAAGATCAAGATGGCGCTTTCGCCTATTGCACGGCCGCTGGCCAGCATGATACCTGTAATTATACCACCCATTGCTTCTGGCAACACTACTTTACGTATAGTCTGCCATTTCGTCGCGCCTAAAGCAAGGCTTGCTTCTCTATAGGTCTGTGGGACAGTCTGTAATGCTTCCTCAGTTACTCTGACCAATAACGGCAGATTTAGTAAAGAAAGAGATAACGCACCACCAAGAATACTGAAGCCCATGCCCAAAAAGTCGACAAAGACGATCATGCCGAAAAGTCCTAATACTATGGAAGGAACTGTCGCCAGGCTTTCAGTGCTCAGACGGATAAATCTCGTCAAAACAGTATCTTTGGCATATTCAGACAAGTATATAGCTGCACCTAGTGCGATGAATATCGAAAAAGCCATAGATAAAAAGAGAATATAGATAGTATTAAACAGTTGTGGCCCAACACCGCCGCCAGCTTCCGTATCGCTCGGCATACCAAAAATAAATTTCGGTGACAATACCGGCAAGCCTTTGTAAAGCATATAGCCTAGAAAAGCTGCCAAAATCGCAATCAGTAGAAAACCTATAAACCACAAAAAAACTTTTGCTATTTTGTCCTGCGTTTTTGCGTTCATGCTTCCACCGCCTTTTTAGCGCTTATCTTGCGCACCAGGAGAATCATAATGAGTGAAATCAGGAGCAGTACCAATGCCATCAGGAATAGTGCATTGCCCCAGGTAGAACCGAAAGGAGTGTTACCCATTTCCACCACTATCTCACTAGGCAGCGTACTGGTCGGTGAAAAAAGCGAGTCTGCAAGACGCGGCGTGTTGCCAATAACCATCTGCACCGCCATCGTTTCACCAATGGCACGTGCCATACCAAGGATTATAGCCGTTACAATACCAGGTTTGGCAGCAGGCAGTACAATATGCCAGATGGTCTGCCAGTAAGTAGCACCTAAGGCAACCGAACCCTCTTCCAGTATTTTGGGGACAGCAAGCAAAGCATCAGTTGAGATACTGATGACCGTTGGCAGAATCATGATTGCTAATATGAAAGAAGCTGTGAAAATACCGAAGCCAACCGGCACGCCAAAATATTCACGTACTGCCGGCACTACAACGGTCAAACCAATAAAACCATAAACGACAGATGGAATTGCCATGTAAAGATTCACAGCCGGCTTCATGATCTCGCACATCCATTTTGGTGCGAGTTTAGTCATAAAGACAGCTCCCATAATGCCTATTGGTCCTCCAACCAAGATAGACAGAAAGGTCACAAGTAAACTGCCGAAGATAAAACTAAGTGCTCCGTATTGCCCATTATCCGGATTCCACTTGCTGGTAAAAAAGAATTCGAACGGACTGACCTCCAAAAATGTCTGCAACCCCTGCTGCCCCATAAAAATAATAAGGGCAATAATTATTACCGTCAGGAAAGCCGCACTGCAAAGCAATATGTTTTTTGCCAGTTTTTCGTTGCGAAGCCTGTCAAGGTCATATTTTTTCATAATTATCTCCCATTAGTAAAAAACCAGGTCCATTAATGTCCCTGGTTTTTTAGTTAAACTTATCTTTAAGTATTGAACTATCTGTATATCAAAGAAACTGTCTTATTTCTTCATTTTGGTGATAGGTACGAAACCTTGTTTCTCAGCATTGGCATTTTGGAACTCAGCGCCGGTTACGTAGTCGATGAAGGCTTTTACAGCACCTTTAGGTTCACCTTTGGTAAACATACGGCCAAAGGTATATACTGGATACTTGCCATCAACAACTGCGGCAATGGAGTATTTCACGCCATCATAAGATAATGCTTTTACGCTGCTATCAACATAAGCGGCATCAACATAACCGATAGCGCCTGGAGTAGTTGCAATAGCAGAGCGAACAGCACCGTTGGAATCCTGGATGACTGCTGCATCTGTGAATTCAGCACCCTTCAAAACTACCTCAGCAATTGTTGCACGGGAACCGGAAGATTTTGCTCTGTGCACCAAGGTTATTTGTTGATCCTTGCCGCCGACTTCTTTCCAGTTTTTAATCTTGCCCGTCATAATGTCCACATATTGTTGAGCGGACAGATTATCAACAGGTACATCTTTATTAGCGATAAACACGAATGGGATACCAACCAGTTTTGTTTCTACCATGCCTTTGTCTTTCAAATCAGCTGCCAAAGCAACGTCAGAGTTGCCAATATCTACAGAACCAGCTGCTGCTTGCTTTTGGCCGGTGAAAGAACCGCCGCCGGATAAATTGATTGTAACTTTATCATGTTTCTTATAAAACTCTTCTTGACCAACTTTTAAAAGCGGCAGTAAAGCAGTTGAACCTGAAGCGGATATTTTGCCTTCTACCTTTGCTGTTGCTGCTTTATCATCTTTCTTATCGCTGCCGCAACCAGCCACCAAACTCATACCAACAGCCAGTGTTAAGGCCATTACTGTAGCTTTCTTAAAAATATTTTTCACTTTTACATCCCCCTTGAAATTTTTGTATTCCGGTAATGATTTTATTATAAGGGTAGATTGTTATAACAGTATTACGGCATTGTTAAGGTTTTGTTAAGATTATTTTTTGGGAACACGCTGTCCTGTAACCAGATAAATTACCCATTCAGCAAGGTTGGTCGCATGGTCACCAATACGCTCTATCCTCTGCACCACCTTGTTCAAATCCAGTCCTTGCTCGATATTTGCCTGATCTTTCATCATATAGAACAAAATATCACGCTTACAGGTATCGCATATTTCATCGACTTTATCATCAGCAATACATACTTCAGCTGCTGCGTTGACATCTAATTCAATATAAGATTTCAGCACTTTTTTGACCATTTCCTGTACCATTTGGGCTGCTATCGGTATATCTACCAAAGGCTTGATAAGAGGATCCTGTCCAATCCTATTCGCTATTTTAGCTATTTTTTTCGCATGATCACCAATGCGTTCAAGATCGGTTGTCATCTTCATAGCCGTGGAAAGAATCCTCAAGTCTTTGGCAATAGGCTGCTGTAAGGCAATCAGTTCCACAGTTTTATCTTCAATGATTACCTGCATTTCATCTATTTTGTCGTCACCGGCAATCACCGAATCTGCCAAGTCCTTGTTTTTTGTTTTAAGCGCTTCAACCGCATCGGCTAAAGCTTGCGTAACGAGCTGGCCCATTGTGATCAGGTCATTTTGTATCAACGCCAGTTCTTTTGTAAAAGTTCCGCGAACATCTGCCATATCAACCAAACCTCCCCGTAATATAATCCTCTGTCTTTTGATTGCTTGGTCTTGTAAACATCGTTCCTGTAGGCTGGCACTCCACCATCTCACCCATCAGGAAGAAAGCCGTATAATCTGAAGATCTGGCGGCTTGCTGCATGTTGTGAGTAACCATGACAATGCTATATTTTTCTTTGAGTTCAACAAGAAGTTCTTCTATTTTCATTGTTGAAATCGGATCCAAAGCTGAACACGGTTCATCCATCAGCAAAATCTCAGGTTCTACAGCCAAGAGCCTCGCAATGCAAAGTCTTTGCTGCTGACCGCCGGATAAACCCATGGCAGAAGTCTGAAGCCTATCCTTCACCTCATCCCACAAAGCCGCGCCACGCAAACTCTTTTCAACCAATTCATCAAGGACAGCTTTTTGTTTCTGACCATGAATACGTGGTCCATAAGCTATATTATCGTAAATACTCATAGGAAAGGGATTCGGTCTTTGAAATACCATGCCAACCCGCTTGCGCAAATCGACAACATCTGTACCAGGTGCGTAAATATCCTGACCTTCTATGATGACTTCGCCGGTAATGCGCACGCCTTCAATCAAGTCATTCATGCGGTTTAAGGTACGTAAGAAAGTTGACTTGCCGCAGCCAGACGGTCCGATGAAAGCAACCACCTTATTTTTGTACATATCCAGTGAAATATTTTTAAGTGCTTGATGTTCGCCATAATACAGGCACAGATTTTTTACAGTTATAACTTTCTCAAGATCCATATTTTCCTCCCTTTCTGTTGCCTGTCAATCGTAACAAACTATTGTTATCGGTATATTACTGAAATGTTAATTTTTTGTTAAATTTTTATTTTGCCAACCTATAACCTACACCACGAACAGTTTCGATAGCTTCAGCCATTTCAGGAACCCTCTCCAACTTAGCACGCAAGTGTCTCACATGCACATCAACCGTGCGGGTATCACCAAAATATTCATAGCCCCAGATTTTTTCCAAAAGCTGTTCACGGCTGAAAACTTTACCTGCATTTTCCGCCAATAACTTCAACATTTCATATTCTTTCGGTGTTAATTCCAGTTTTTCATTATCCAGCCAAGCTTCATATTGGCTGAAATTCATCCTCAATCTGCCTAACGCAAGTTCCTCGCCATTGCCGGCAAGCACATTTGAACGCCTTAGGACTGCCTTAATCCTGGCAACCAGCTCTCTCTGGCTGAATGGTTTGGTCATATAATCGTCAGCGCCCAATTCCAAGCCGATGACGCGATCTATTTCATCACTTTTAGCGGTCAGCATTATAATAGGAAGGGCAGCCGTCCGCGGATTCCTTTTTAGATTACGGCATACTTCCAATCCGTCAATACCAGGAAGCATCAAATCAAGAATTACGATGTCAGGAATCAAATTCACTGCCATTTCTATCGCTTTATGGCCATCGCCTGCTTCGGAAACTTCATAGCCGGCTTTTTCCAGATTAAATCTTACCAACATTCTAATGTTATCTTCATCGTCTACCACTAATACTTTTTGCTTTATTTTAATCACCCCTGATTTTTTTACTTATACGGTTGTTATTTCGCCATATTTTCTTTCTTTCCTGCTTTTTGCCAAAAGAGTGCATGTACTATAACGAATGTACACTCTCTAATTACACTTTTAAGCTTTCTCCTCGTATGTTTGCATTTTGATGTGAACAAATCCTTAAATATGTAATATATTGACTACAAAATATGCAAAAATCACACCGCCAGCGAACGAATTGTTGACAATATTCAGACAACGTTTTACCATAGTTGTGTGTGGATTTTTATATAGCGCTACTGTGCGCAAGGGGAGGTAATCATGAATATTCTTTTAGTAGTTGGCGTCGGAACGGTAATCCTTATCGCAGCCTACTTTACTTACGGAAAGTTCCTGGCAACGAAAGTATTTAACCTCGATGATGCGAACAAAACCCCAGCCGTTGAAATGGAAGACGGCGTAGACTTTGACCCAACGGACGCCAAATTTTTATCAGGGCAGCATTTTTCAGCCATAGCGGCAGCCGGCCCCGTTACCGGTCCAGTTATAGCAGGCTTGATTTTTGGCTGGGTTCCTACGTTTCTTTGGATTATTATCGGCACTATTTTTATCGGCGGTATGCATGACATGGGCTCGCTCGTTGCTTCGATCCGTAATAAGGCTTGCGGCATCGCAGAAACCATGCGTCGCTATGTTTCCATGCGAGTCTGGATTCTGTTTAATGTCTTTATATTTTTTACTCTTGTTATGATTATCGTTGCTTTCACCGACATCACAACCGCAGCTTTCGTTAATACGATCGATCTGGAAAACGGTGAAAAAGTCGGCGGTGGCGCTATCGCAACTTCTTCCATACTTTATCTGATTATTCCTATCATTATGGGCTTTGTGCTCCGGTACACAAAAGTCAGCCTTGGCTTGGCCACAGCAATTTTCCTGCCTTTGGTAGCTTGGTCTATTTGGGTGGGCCCTTATATTCCTTTTGATTTGCAATCCATTTTGGGACTTGCTACGCCTCAAGCCACTCAAAAAGTTTGGAACTTTGTAATTATCGCCTACTGCTTCATCGCAGGTATCGTTCCGGTCTGGGCATTGTTACAACCGCGCGGACATTTAGGTGGTTACTTCCTGTATGTTTCAATCATAGTAGCTTTTATCGGCATCGTTTTCGGCGGTTTCACAACAAAGTACCCTGCTTTTACCAAACCGCTTGGCAGTGATGACTTCTGGTTCCCGATGTTCCCGATTTTATTTATAACCGTAGCCTGTGGCGCCTGCTCTGGTTTCCACAGTCTCGTAAGCTCTGGTACTACCTCCAAACAATTACTTAGAGAAACCGATGCCAAACCGGTCGGCTATGGCATGATGCTCGCTGAATCAGTAGTTGCTTTAATCGCCCTTTCAACTGTTATGATGCTAGCTAAAGGCGATCCTATCTTAAGTAAATCACCAAACTTCATTTATGCTTCCGGTCTCGGCTCCTTCATGGAACTGATCGGCGTCAGCAAAGCATTAGGCATCTCCTTTGGTTTGATGGCCTTCACAACCTTCGTTTATGATACCCTTGATGTCTGCACACGTCTTGGTCGTTTCATTATTCAGGAACTTACCGGCTGGAAAGGCTGGGGCGGACGTATCGGCTCCACTTTGTTGGTTGGAGGTTTCCCACTTATCCTGATGTCAATTAACCTGACAGACCCAGCTGGCAAACCTGTTGCTGCCTGGAGTCTTTTCTGGAAAACCTTCGGTTCCTCTAACCAGCTGCTGGCAGCTCTTGCTTTGGTCGGCATTACGGTCTGGCTGCAGAGAACCTCTAAAAATCCTAAGGCTTGGCTTTACTCCTGCATTCCTGCAGCGATCATGTTCGTTATGAGTGTTTGGGCTTTGGTTAACACCTTCGTTTCTTACACTTTCAAAAACGGTGCATTCGTAATGCCTGTTGGCACTAACCTTATTGTTCCTGCTTTGTCCTTGATTTATATTTTCCTGGCAGCTTGGGTCGTTATCGAATGTGTGCCTGTTATTGCTGAAAATGCAAAACACCCACAACAAGGTATTACCTGCGAATTACAGGAAGAAGAAGTAAAATAACAGTATTTCTAAAAATGCACAAAGTACCGCTAAGACTTAGTCTTGGCGGTACTTTTCTTTATAGGGCATACTTGCTCTTTTCTTTTCGGAAAATAAACTGAAAATTCTTGTTATTTCTTTCTAAAAAGATTACAATTGATTTATGGAATAATGATGAAAGGAGGAACTATAATGAAATTAATTTATGGAATTCTGTTAGGCATGCTTCTGATGTTCAATACAGCTTTTGCAGCCGATGCCAGTTATGGTGCAAAAGGTGCCGTAAATACACCCCAGCCAACTGTGCAGGAGATGCTGACCTTTGCGATTCAGGACGAGTATCTGGCCCATAGCCAATATGCAGCAGTACTTGATACTTTTGGCAAAGTCCGTCCATTTTCTAACATCATTTTATCCGAAGAACGCCATATCAGCTATTTGCAGCCTCTATTTACTGACCGTGGCTGGGATATTCCTACCGACAAAAGCAAAGAACTGGTCGTGACACCGAAAACTTTTACCGAAGCATTGAGATCAGGAGTACAGGCAGAAACTGATAACATTGCCATGTATGAATATTTCTTGCAGCAGCCTGAACTTCCAAGCGACGTAAAAACCGTATTTGAACTTTTGCTTTCGGCATCTAATAAACATCTCCAAGCCTTCAGCAAATAGAAAAGCAACGATAAAGAGCCCTTATCCAAAGTATTCCACTCAACAGCGGAAGAAATGGTTAGGGCTCTTTATTTCATAGACCTTTATTCATAGACCTTTTTTCTCAAACCACTTAAATAACAGGACAGTTAATATCACGAAAGGAATAATCACTATCCAATGATTGACCCCTAAAACCTGAGGAATGGTAATTTTGCCGTAGTTACCCCAAGTGAGCACAGTTTTTTGCAAATATGGATAAGCTTCAGCATATATCCCTGCTCCCACCAGCATGCCAGCGATGCCCCAGATGGCATCTGTACGACCTTCACCTAAAGCACCGAGAGAAGTACCCGGACAATATCCAAGAAGACCCCAGCCAAGTCCAAAGATCAGACCGCCAATCACAACGGCACCAACGATCATGGGTTTTAAGGAAAGCTTCACTAGTCCCATATCATACAGAAAATAAACACCAACCATTGCTACCACAATATGAGAAAGCATGAACTTAACAATTGTCATATCTTGCAGGAGCAATGCGCCAATTTGTTTGTCATACCTTAAGACACGACCCTTTTGCAGAAAGAAACCAAACAAGATACCCGTAATTAATCCATAGACAAGAGTCATCATTTGTTGCCACCACCTTTGTAAAGCAAGTTCGCTGAAATCAAGCCGCCAATAAAGAAACATGCCAAAGCGATATACCCGCTTACCGCGAGCTGCAATCCGCCGCTTAGGCCGTGACCGCTTGGGCAGCCATCAGCAAGACGTGCACCGAACATTGCGATGATACCGCCGACAAAAGCAGCCATCGCTCGGGGAGCTACCGCAGAACCAAAGCGGCTTTCCCACAGATCAGGCACTGCCTGTAATTTAAAACTACCGGAAGTAACAGCAGCCAAAAATGCGCCAATAGCAATTCCTATAACAACCATCCACTGCCAGTCGATGGCTGGAGTCTCCTTAATAAAGTAGGGCATTTTGGCTACCCGTTCAGGCGAAAAAATTCCCTCCAACATACCAGTCGTTTTAACAAATGTCGTCGATGCGCCAAGATATTTACCCACAAACCAGACAGAACCGATTGATACTAACCCGCTTAACCCACCCGCTACATAAGGGCTCCAACCTTCGTCCTTATTCATACCAAAAACCTCCTTTAAATTTATAAAATTGCATATTTAGCATGCGTATTCCTTATATCTGTATATTACGTTTTAACGTTATTAATGTCAATAGCAAAATAGGTTGATAACAACATTTTAAAGAAAATAATCGCACTTGACATTGCTTCTGACCAGAATTATTATTAAATCGTAATATATAGATACATTAATGAAAGGGTGTCACAAATGGACTTGGATACTAATAAATACAATGAAATAGCGGAAGTCCTGAAGGCCTTGGCACATCCTGTGCGCCTTTGCATCGTACGAGGACTTATTGAAAAAGGTGGCTGCAACGTTTGTCACATGCAAGAATGCCTGGGCATGCCGCAATCCACCACCTCCCAGCACTTGCAGAAACTTCGTTCTGCCGGCATAATTTCCGGTCAGCGTAAAGGACTGGAAGTAACTTATAAGGTCTGCGACCAACGCGTCGTCGAATTAATCAAATTACTTTTTCCCGAGCAAAAATAAGGCTAAAAATGGCACCCTCCGTTGTTTATAGCGGAGAAGTGCCTTTTTTCTTGTAGAACTGCTTACTCAATGTCTTTCTTAATCTGCTCAAACTCCTCTTTACTTATTTCGCCCTTAGCATAACGCTCTTTCAAAATATCAATAGCAGTCTTAGATACTGTAGTTACTTGATTATGAGAACTTCCCCGCCACAACTTGCGTGCTAACAAAATACCAATCACAATGATGAGAATCCAGATAAAAATCATCGGTAACATCATAAATGGTCCAAAGCCATCCCAACGACTGCCCCAATATGGGCCCACAATAAATCACCTCACCTTTTATTTAGCTATTAACACTGAAATATCCGAGTAAGTAATGAGAGCTTGTGCTGTACTCCCCAGCAAGAGTCGGTTAAACCCACCTAAACCGCGCGTTCCAGCAACAATCATAAATGCGTTTTCCCGCTTTGCATAGTTGATAATTTCTGCAGCTGCATTTCCTTCCAAATTCTCCAGGTGCACCGGGATCTCTTTTTCTTCGCAATATTTTTTACCGTCTTCAGCTCTTTCCATGAAAATTTCTCTAAGGCTTTTTTCTAACTTGTTGAAATCAATAATATCGGCTGCATCAGGCAGATTCAAAAGTGATACGTCATAGACAGAAACCAGTAAAATTTTCGCAAATAAAGGACGAGCGATCTCTATTGCCATGTTAAGCGCCTTTTTACTGTCAGCCGAACCATCATATGCAACTACAATTTTTTTGTCACTCATTACAAGAACCCCCCTTTTTATAACATTTAATAACATCTCTCTTATTGTGATTATATAATATTCAGAAAATTTAAACAAGTGCGCCCCACTTTTGATCGTTACATGGATTTGCACATAGTCAACTAAAATAAGAAAACCGCCAAGACTTAGTCTTGGCGGTAATTTTTTACTTGGAGCTACTAATAGGATTCGAACCTACGACCCTCTCATTACGAATGAGATGCTCTACCAGCTGAGCTATAGTAGCGTTGGTAACATTGATATTTTACCACTACTTAGCTGGCTTGGCAAGATATGGCTTAAATGCTTGTATTGTAGCCATTTTTAAGTCACATTTTGATATTTTTTTGTATTTTCTAAACATAATTAAAACTTTTCGAAATCGGGATTTCCTTCTAAATAATCTGTTCCAAATTTATGCATCGCTTCTAAAAGTGGAATGATTCTTTTACCAACTCCCGTTAGTCCATACTCGACTTTTGGCGGAACGACAGGATACACTTTTCTATAAATCAGCTTGTCTTCTGATCAGTTTCCATCAATATAGCAGGAATCAGAGCCTTTTCGAAGAAATAGGTGTTAAAGAAGTTTATCCCGGAGGTTACTATGAAAACAGAGCGAATCAGAAAACTTAAAAATGGTATTTCCCGTCCCGGTCCAATTGTCTACTGGATGAGCCGTGACCAACGAGCTGAGGACAATTGGGCTTTGACCTTCGCCCAGGAACTCGCTTTAGAAAAAGGCGAACCTCTTGGAGTAGTATTCTGTCTAACACCAAACTTTGCCGGTGCCACTTTACGGCAATACCATTTTATGTTAAAAGGTCTGGCAGAAACCAGTGCGTATCTTAGAACAAAAAACATTCTTTTTTTTCTGCTTGTCGGCGATCCCGTAGCAGAATTAATTCGCTATGTTAACCAAAACCAAGTGCAGACACTCATCACTGACTTTGATCCGTTAACCATTAAGCAGCAATGGAAACGCAGTGCTCTGCAAGACCTTGCTATTCCTGTATACGAAGTAGACACCCATAACATTGTCCCTTGTTGGCTGGCCTCGCCCAAACAGGAATATGGAGCCTATACACTGCGCCCAAAAATACAGCGGGTATTGTCTTCTTACCTTGATTCTTTCACACCGTTGCAATATCACCCCATCAATTGGCCCGGTCCGGTTCCCCACTTTGACTGGGAAACCACCCTTGCTTCTTTGCCAGTTGACGAACGAGTAGCTCCCATCCAATGGCTGCAACCAGGGAGCCAATCCGCGTATCAGCAAGTTGATTATTTTATTAGCCATCATCTCTCTGACTACGGAGTTCTCAGCAATGACCCAGGTGAAGATCGTCAATCGAATCTATCGCCATATCTGCACTTTGGCCAACTTGCTGCACAACGGGTGGCTTTATCCATTCTCCAGAAAGGAAACCCTGGCTCCACTCAAGAAGCCTTTTTAGAAGAACTCATCATCCGCCGCGAATTAGCCGATAATTTTTGCTATTATAATCCAAACTATCAAAAAGTTGACGGATTCCCAACGTGGGCCCAACAAACCCTGGAACACCATCTCCATGACGAGCGGCCTTATCTTTATAATCTTGAGCAGCTTGAAAATGCCGAAACACATGACCTCTACTGGAATGCTGCCCAACTGGAAATGGTCAAACGCGGCAAAATGCACGGTTATCTCCGAATGTACTGGGCGAAAAAAATTCTTGAATGGACACCTTCCCCCAAAACAGCATTAGAAACCGCCATTCACCTCAATGACCGCTACCTGCTGGACGGTCGTGACCCCAACGGATATACCGGCATTGCCTGGAGCATCGGCGGCGTGCACGACCGCGCTTGGGGCGAACGAGCGATTTTCGGGAAAATACGCTACATGTCCGGCTCCCGCCTGGCGCTTAAATTTAACATGAAACAGTATCTTGAACGCATCAGTCAACTGTAAGCCAGGGCGTTTCATTGTGCTTTCAGCCGCTCCCAAGAACTCTTCCTAATTTATTTTTTAAATATGACAGTCATCTCAAAAAAACAATACCGCCGGAAACAGTTCCGGCGGTATTGTTTTTTTGTATAAGCCTATATTTTTGTTGAGCGTCATTGTGATACCAACCCGAAATACTTCTCAAAAAACTTCTGTAACTTTTCAATGACACCTTGCTTCTTGACCACTCTGCCACCACCAGAAGCAAAACGCGATACCGGTGGCATAATCTTGTCGATGTCCGTCCCTGTCGTTCTGAGCATGCCATCACGGAATGAATTATCGAGAAACTTTCTTGTTTCTTCTGGTTTCAGCTTTTCCTTCGCAATCAAGGTAGAAATATCTGTTTCTTTTTGTTCACTGACAAACCTGCGCCAGTCTTCATCTACTTCCGTAGAGGCATTTATGGTTTTTATGAAGTTCTCGATAAGCTCCTTTTTGCTTCTGAGCTGGATACTAGAATTGATTGCCTTATCGATGCTGACAAGAATGTTTTTGTCTTTACAATTGGACTCATGATACTTTGCCACCAACATCAGAATATAGTCGATATTAATTTCAACCTGTCTGATGAGCTCCATCTCGAATACAATGTCGTCGTTGATATTCTCTTTTTCGCTCTTCTTCTCCTTGGTGAACTCTTGATACAGGTCTATATAGACGCTCTGATAATCTTGCAAATCCCTGCTGGAAAGTATTTCATTGCCGACAAAGTTATCAAAGGCAGTCAAAATATTCTTGAGCCGCAGAATGGCACCAAAAAGAGAGATGAATTTCTTCTGATTCTGTTCACCAATGATGGCCTGTCCCAGCGGGAATTGCTGCATGAGTTCTTCAATCAGTTCAACATAGCCCTTGTGATGCTCCCCGTCTTCATCATAACCATGATAATAAGCCTCATAGTTTTTCATGAGCACAATGCTGCTGGCATCTTTGTCACCAAATAAGGCTATAGCTTCATCGGTTTGCTTTTGCAAATCCCTGAAGCAAACAATATTGCCATAGGTCTTCACCGAGTTCAGAATACGGTTGGTCCGCGAGAAAGCCTGAATCAAGCCATGCTGTTTCAGATTCTTGTCTACCCAGAGAGTGTTCAGCGTTGTTGCGTCAAACCCTGTCAGAAACATATTAACTACTATCAGCAAATCAACTTCGCGCTTTTTGACCCTCAGCGACAAGTCCTTATAATAATTCTGGAACTTGTCGGTTGAGGTATCATAGTTAACATTAAATGTCGCATTATAATCCGCAATAGCCCCGTCTAGGAAGTCACGGGAGGTTTTGTCAAGACTGGCTGTATCAAAACCTTCTTCCGGCAATGCGTCTTCTGGATCGTCTTCGTTAGCACTGAAGCTAAATATAGTAGCAACGGTCAATTTACGGTTTTGCTCTGCGAGCTGCCGCTTAAATTCGGTGTAGTATTTCATAGCCATCGGTATGGAGCTGACAGCGAAAATGGAGTTGAAGCCTGCGACTCTCTGGCCTTGGAGGGAATAAAAATCATTGCGTTTGGTCTTTTGGTCAAAATGATCAAGGATGTATTGAACTACTTCGCGAATACGTGCAGGCGCGTTCATGACCTTTTCTTTATCAATCGCACTTACCTGCCTATCCTGTACCCCGTCTTTTTCCCTAACCGTATTCACATAATCGATGCGGAAAGGCAGGACATTGGCATCATTGATGGCATCCACAATTGTATAGATATGCAGTTTATCACCAAAAGCTTGTGGCGTAGTTTTCAGCAGTGGATTCCCGCCATTGGAAGCGTTAGCCGCAAAGATAGGTGTCCCCGTAAAACCAAACAAATGGTAATTTTTGAAAGTCTTCACGATTTTTGTGTGCATATCGCCGAACTGGGAACGGTGACATTCATCAAAGATAATAACCATGTGCTGTTTAAACACATTATGCCCTTTGTTCTTCGTAATAAATACGTCCAGTTTCTGGATAGTAGTGATGATAATATTGGCATTGGGATTCTCAAGCTGCCTTTGCAGTATTCTGGTAGAAGTATTACTGTTAGCCGCTCCTTTTTCAAAGCGGTCGTATTCCTTCATTGTCTGGTAATCGAGATCCTTGCGGTCTACGACAAAAAGCACTTTATCGATATAGGGCATGGCTGTGGCAATTTGTGCCGTTTTGAAAGAAGTCAGCGTTTTGCCGCTGCCGGTCGTGTGCCAGATATAGCCTCCCGCCTTTATTGTGCCAGTTTGCTTGTAGTTGGTCGAAATTTCTATGCGCGAAAGAATACTTTCAGTGGCAGCGATCTGGTACGGACGCATCACGAGCAAAAAATCTTCTGCCGTGAATACGCAGTATTTCGTCAGCACATTCAAAAGCGTATGCTTGGACAAAAAGGTCTTGGTAAAATCAATAAGGTCGGCAATGGTTTTATTGTTGCCGTCTGCCCAAAAAGACGTAAATTCAAAACTATTGCTCGTTTTTTTGCTCCGCTGCCGCCCCCCGTCGCCCATTTCTTTCACATGGCTACTGCGAGTTGTATTTGAATAATACTTTGTATGGGTTCCGTTGGATATGACGAAAATCTGAACATACTCATAAAGACCGCTTGCCGCCCAAAAGCTATCCCTCTGATAGCGTCTGATCTGGTTGAACGCTTCCCTAATGGCAACGCCTCTGCGCTTCAGTTCCACATGAACGAGCGGCAGACCGTTTACGAGAATGGTAACATCGTAGCGGGTATCATAAGTGCCCTCAGATTCTTCATACTGGTTAATAACCTGCAGACGGTTGTTATGAATATTCTTCTTGTCTATCAGGTAGATATTTTTCGTGGTACCATCTTCACGCCGCAGATTCTGGACGTGATCATCCTGAATCTTGCGGGTCTTTTCTACTATGCTGTCATTGGCGCTGGCAATATTTTCGCGAAAAAACCTTTCCCACTCGGAATCAGAAAAGGTATAGCTGTTGAGCAGCTCAAGCTGTCTGCGCAGGTTAGCTACCAGTTCAGTTCCACCATGTATCGGTAAATATTCATACCCCTGTAAGGTCAGTAGTTTGATGAACTCCTGTTCTAAGGCAGCCTCGCTTTGGTAAGCGTCCGAGCGGGCAGTATATTCCGGTACATATTCGGCGACAACGGTGCTTTCACTGGTTTCAGCCACGATATTGTAGGTAACGCTCATACAGTCATCTCCTTAAAGGTCAACAACTTGTCACGATAGTATTCATATTGCGTGCGCCTTGCTTCAATTTCAGTTGGCAAACCGCTGGCAAGGTCATTGCAGATATTATCAAAGCGGTCAAGAATAGCTACGATACGTTCTTGTTCGGCAATTGGTGGGATCGGAATGGGATAGCTTTTTATGATGCCTGAATTCAAGTCAGAACGTGCACCTCGGCCAAGTGCTTTCATTTTATTGTATTGACTGCTTACCCAATGAAAAACATAGCGATAGTTTGCTTTTTGGGGGTCGATTTCTAAACAGCAACAGTGTTGATTGGTAGTCAAAGGAATCTTATTAATAGCTGCCCTTCCAGCTGTTGCTCCTGAAATTGCAATAATAACGCAATTTTCAGGTATCCATTTTGCAGATGATTTTTTTAACGCCGCAGAAGTAATTCTCATCTCGGTATCATAAATATCTACAAAACGCACTTCTTGTGTTCGAAGCCAAGGAATATCGCCGCCATAATACTCGGCATTGTTTGCCAATGGAGTACCACCAGAATATGTTTTTATTGAAACCTCACCTAATGTCCGCCATTGATCTGTCTGTCTGTCTGTCTGTCTGTCTGTCTGTCTGTCTGTCTGTCTGTCTGTCTGTCTGTCTGTCTGTCTGTCTGTCTGTCTGTCTGTCTGTGAAATTATGTGCTTCTAAGTTATCAAATGTCAAGAGCACATTTCTATAATATTCATATTGTTGTTTTCTAGCTGTAAGCTCGGCTGCAAGCTCCGCTATAAGCTCCTTTGTGCGCTGTGTAAAATCATCCAAAATATGGACAATTTCATGCTGCACAGGCAATGGTGGAAGGGGTACTAATAAATCAGAAATATTACGCAAAGATAAATTGGATTGTGCACTACCTGTTTGTTGAGATTCAAACTGTCCTTTTATTTTCGTAGTCTGCAAAACATAAAAAATATATTTCACATTAATATCATTGTCTTCAAGCCTAATTAATGCGAGTGCTTGATTTGTATTTGCAGGCAAAATATCCTTAGTAACAACAGCAATCCTTCCTAATGCCCCCGCAATCGAAAACAATATATCATTTTCTTTCAATATTGATCGATTTAGTTTTTTATTACATTCATTGGATATATGCTCAAATTTTTCTTTTAAAAATGCGCCATCATTTGTAATAGATTCTATTTTTACAAAACTCACACCCTCTTTTTGAAAAGAATAACCCACAGAAGTTGGTGTTGTGCCTTTTGTAATTAACGACGATATCTCACCTAGCGTCTTATATTTCACGCCATTTGGGCAAAGTTCAGAAATTAAATCATCCAGCTTGCTCAATTTCTCTCACCGTCCTTTTCGAGCATCCGCTTTACCGCCATATCAAAATCCGAAGTTATTTTTTGCGTTTTGTCAAATTCGTCGTATTCTTCTTTGGCTTTTTGTTCAGCAAGTTTCTTAGTAATCCTGCCTTTATCCTTTAGTATTTCATACTTGCGGAAGGCCAGAAATTCATTGATGCTTTGCGTGAATTCTTGCATAGTGAAGGTGTTTTCGCGCTCGATTAAATCCTCAATATATTCAAAATAACCTGTACCAGCTCTTTCCAACTGTCTTATCTGCTTTTCTTCCAGATAATTTTTGGCAATCGTTACATCTGACTTCAGGATGCGTCCTGCAGGTGCGTGTTTCCAGGTGGTTAGTCCCATGTTTTTTTGTGTGCGGTCAGCTTTTGCAGCAATAATTTCTGCCGCCGTTTGCCCCGTTATCGCATAGTGAAATTTGTTCTGGACCATAGCATAAAAATCATGCGTAACCTCGGAATCTTTATCATAATCTATGCTGCATTCAGCAAAAATATCAGTAATCTGCTGCCAGATACGTCTTTCACTGGAGCGAATCGAGCGTACCCGTTCCAGCAATTCACGGAAATAATCTTTGCCAAAAGCAGTTTTACCCTGTTTCAGACGTTCATCATCTAGCGCAAAACCTTTGGTCATGTATTCTTTCAATACATTCGTAGCCCAAATGCGAAACTGCGTAGCCCGTCGTGAATTCACACGATAGCCCACGGAAATAATGGCATCTAGATTGTAAAACCTCTTCTTGCGCTGTATCTGTCGTATGCCTTCCTGCTGAACTACCGAGAATTCCTCGGTAGTTGAAGTTTCCTTCAACTCTTGCTCTGAGTAGATATTTTTCAAATGCAAGGAAACATTATCTGAGGTACAGCCGAATAACTCCGCCATGGCCTTTTGCGTGAGCCAGATGGTTTCGTCTTTAATAATCGCGTTAACGGTGACATCTTCGGTAGGTACGTTATAGATTAAGAATTGAAATTCTTTGTTCATACGCCCACCTCAATTTCCGCAATGATTTTGTCGATTTCCTCCCGCAAAAACTGCTCTTTAGCCACAATTTTCACAATCTCCGCATTGAGAACAGCTATATCAACTTTCTCACGTTTATCTTCCTGCTCTACGTAAGTGCTGACGGAAAGATTATAATCCTGAGCAGCAATATCGGCGTTAGGCACCAGCTTAGCGAAATAATCCTCATTAGTCCGCGCAGTGTAGGCGGCCAAGATTTTTTCAATGTGAGCATCTGTCAGCTTGTTGTTATTCGTAACCTTCACACACTCTTTGGATGCATCAATGAAAAGCGTACTGTTTTCCTTTTTCGACTTCTTCATAACCATAATGCAGGTAGCGATACTTGTTCCAAAAAATAGATTATCCGGGAGCTGGATCACACAGTCGACGAAGTTATTATCAATCAGGTATTTCCTTATTTTTTGCTCCGCCCCGCCGCGGTACATTACACCGGGAAAACAAACTATCGCCGCCGTGCCGTCGGTTGCGAGCCAGGAAAGGCTGTGCATGATAAATGCCAGATCCGCCTTCGACTTCGGTGCCAGCACGCCCGCAGGTGAAAAGCGCGGGTCGTTAATCAGCAGAGGATTGCTGTCGCCTTCCCACCTGATGGAATACGGTGGATTGGAGACAATAACCTCAAATGGCTCATCATCCCAGTGCAGAGGGTCTGTCAACGTATCGCCGTGAGCAATATCGAATTTATCATAGTCAATGTCATGCAGAAACATATTGATGCGGCAAAGATTATAAGTTGTGATGTTGATTTCCTGTCCAAAAAATCCTTGTCGCACATTTTCTTTGCCCAAAATCTTCGCTGCTTTCAAAAGCAAAGACCCCGATCCGCAGGCAGGGTCATATACTTTGTTGACCTCTGTTTTGCCTATCAGGGTAAGCTGCGTCAGCAGCTCTGATACTTCCTGCGGCGTAAAAAATTCGCCGCCGCTTTTGCCCGCATTAGAGGCATACATACTCATCAAAAATTCATAGGCATCGCCAAAAGCGTCGATTGTATTATCCTTATAGTCACCAAGCTTCATCTCGCCTACGCCGTTCATCAATTTGACGATTCTTTCATTACGTTTGGCAACTGTTCCACCCAGTTTGTTGCTGTTTACATCCATATCGTCAAACAAACCTTTGAAGTTATCCTCACTGGTTGTGCCTTGGGCAGATGTTTCAATATTCTTGAAGATCTTTTCCAGTGTTTCATTCAAATCTTCATCGCCTGCAGCGCGCTGATGCACATTTTCAAAAAGCTCGCTTGGCAATATAAAAAATCCTTTGGTAGCAACAAGGTCTTCTTTGGCTTGCGCTGCCTCCTCATCGTAGAGCTTCGCATAGCTAAAGTCCTGAGCACCGGCTTCGCGTTCACCAGCATCAATATAATTAGTAAGATTCTCGGATATATAACGGTAAAACAGCATGCCGAGTACATACTGCTTGAAATCCCAGCCATCTACGCTGCCACGCAGGTCATTGGCAATATTCCATATAGCGCGGTGAAGTTCCGCCCGTTCTTGCTCTTTTTTGTTATCTGTCATTAAACTGCCTCCTTGTTTGTCCGTACAAATGCAAAATATTATCAAGTTCTAAAGCGCAAGAAACGATTTCCAGCAGTCTTTTGATTCATGAGATGTTTTATTTTAGGATTAACTGCCCCCTATTTAACTAGCATATCTGCATATTCCTCTTTATTTTTCATCATTTCTTTCTTAGCAAAGGGGCAAATAGGAACGATTTTTTTGTTTTTCTCTTTTGCTAATTCAACAAGCCTTTGCAGTAGTTGTTTTCCAATGTTTTGCCCTCTGAGCTCATCTGATACAGACGTATGGTCAATTATTATTATATCTTCACCTGCATATACAAATGTCATTTCCGCTAGTGGAGATTTTTCTGAATCACCGACATAGAAACTTTTATCCGATTGTTTAATAGTAAGCACATTTTTCTCCTCCTTGATGCAAAGATTTTATTACTCTCCAATTTTTTCAGCGTAATATCGCAAGCACAATTACTGATTATATTTTCCCAGCAGTTCGATTGCTTCTTCTTCAGCTAACGGCTTACCTATGAGGTAACCCTGGATTTTGTCACATCCTTTAGCGATCAGATATTGTTTTTGTGTCTCATATTCTACACCCTCAGCAACTACATAGTGCCCCATTTTATGAGCCATGGAAATAATATCACTGGTTATGGCTTCTTCCGGTTGAATTTCCAGCAATTTATCTATGAAATATTTATCAATCTTCAGGCAATCAATATTTAGTTCTCTTTCCCGGGCAAATGAAGAATAGCCTGTGCCAAAATCATCTATGGCAATGTGAATTCCTATCTCTCTGAGTCTGCTGAGAATGCTGTTGATTTCTTCATACTCCGAAGAGAAAATTGATTCAGTCAGCTCCAGGCCTATTCTATCAGGCGAAACCCCAATTTTATTAATAGTTTTAAGCAAATTATCAACAAAGTCATCCTGCAGCAATTGAATGGCCGAGACATTAATTGAAATGTTGATTGCATCGAATCCATTCTTTTCCAATGTTTTAAGGAATTGTAAGGCCTCAACTATAATTCGTTGACCAAGCGGAATAATCAGTTTTGTTTTCTCAGCGATGGGAATAAATTCAAGTGGTGAAACCACACCAAACTTCTCACTTTTTAATCTGGCTAAAGCCTCAAAAGTGCAGATCCTGTTTGATTTGAGGTCAAGAATTGGCTGATACAGCAAGAAAATTCCCTTATTGTTTTCGTCATCGACAATTTGGGCAAGTTCACGTTTGATGTCTTCCTCACGCATTATCTTCGCTTCCATGTCTGCGTCATAAAAACAAATACCAAATTGTTTATCAGACATATCGAAAGCTTTTTCCGAGGCAATCAGAAGTTTTTTCAAAAGCAAATCGGCATCCAGCTTATTTCCCGGCTCAATTTCGATAACACCAATTGCCGCATTCACTCTTTCTGGTCTGAGTAAAGTTTCCAAAACATGTTCTATGGTTTGACAAAATTCATATAATTCATTTTTATCCCTGTAGTCCTGCAAATAAAAGACAAAGCGGTCTATAAAAGTATGAAACAACAAGTGGTTGTCTGTACAATACTGGCTAAGTATCTCAGCCGTTTTTTGCAGCAAAGTCCGCGTATAATGAAAGCCATAGACTTTTGTTAATGCTTGTGTATGGCTCATATTAATGCCAACAAAAGCCCTTTTATTTGCATTGTCTTTCTGGTTATCGCTGGCCAGCAAATTTTCTAAATAATAGCGATTGAATAAACCCGTCCATCTATCGTGCTCATTATTATGCACAAGAATGTTCTCATATTTTTTCCGTTCCGATATATCAACTACAATGCCCTCTAAAGCTATTACTTGCCCATGTTCGTCAAAAACACCTTCACCCATTTCGAAAACCCATTTTTTCTCGCCGTTAGCAGTTGTAATTTCATATTCTTGTCTAAATGGCAAGCGCTTGGCAAGGACGTATTTCCATTCTTGCCAGAGAGTATCCCTATAGTCAGGCGCTATCAGTTCATTATAGGATATGTCATTGTTGTACAAAAGGCTTTCCGGGTGATACCCAGTTAAGGCGAAACAACCTGCTGATACATATTGCATCGTCCACTCGCGGTCATAATTGCACCTGTAAGCCAAACCGGGAAGATTAGCAAGCAAAACGGATTTGCTGCGCTCGCTTTCTTTTAATGACTCTTCCGTCGCCTTACGCGACGATATGTCCTCAAGCAAACATATATACATCGAATGTTTATCGGGTATACCTAATAACTGAGATACCTTTATATGCGTCCAGACAATTGACCCATCCGGCCGCAACAATCTTTTTTCCATAGAATAACCATCTATCTGGCTGTTTTTGAACTGTTCAAACTTGCCGAGCTCCACTTTGAGATCTTCAGGGTGGGTAATCTCTGGCCAATTAATATTTTTTAATTCATGACTTTTCCTGCCTATAATTTGTTCGAACATAGGGTTGATACTAAAATGTTCAAATTCTGATTTTAATTCAAAGTTTTTATCATTTACAATTGCTATACCTACCGGAGCTTGATTAAAAACGCTCCGGTATAAAGCTTCGCTATATGCAAGTTTTTTTCCAAGACTTTTGAGAATAGAATTCTGATTCCAAGTGTATAGCAAAACAAAAAATATCACGAGGAGACACGTGACAATAATAATATCGGGAATCATATGTTGCCACAAATGTGCATACCATTCCGATGCTGAATAATCAAGGCCAATGACAGCAATGACTCTGCCATCTGCCGGATTTTTTATCGGTACAAGCGCACTAATCCAAGTGCCCCATCTGTCGGGTGTCGGAGCATCCAGCACAGCTTTGCCTGATTCAAAAGTTTCCCAAATAGTTGCATTAGCTTCTGTATATACTTGCCCAGGTGGCGAATAATCCGGTGATTCTGGTGATTCAGAATCTAACAGAAAAATAATATCGCCATTACGCTCACCAAGAAGATACGCGAAATTAATCGGATTCTTTACCGCAGCCAGACGCGTCAAGCTGCGCTTAATCATACTATATTCAGGTTTTGCCAAATCGTTTGCATCACCAGATAGTTGGGCTACGTCTTCCGGATATAGAACAGATTCTACCGACTGCACCAACATGATTGCTTCAGACGCCGCCTCATTCTGGTATCTATTCCAAGCAAAACGCAGATAAAAGCCGCTTAAAACAAGCATAATCACTATAGAAGTGATTGTTAAAATCTTGCCATGCCTGCTCTTCGGCATACCAGGTGAAAAACCTTCTTCGGTCTTTATGTTGCGGCCGTCTGACTTTTGATCCATTTTTCAGCCTCCCTAAGACAAATTTTCTGTTTTCTATTATCACAAATATATCAATCGTTAGCCGATACTGCACTTATGCTAAGCACATTTCAAAATCCTGTGCTAATATCCTTTTTCACGAAACAACACTAATATTATCTACTATTCTTCATTTATATTCACATTCCTGCCATTAATTAATGCCTGCACCTTTTATCGTCAACTTAAATTAATATCTTGCCTAAATGTTAATTTTGCACCCCATGCGTATAATGATTTTTTGCATTGGGGGGAAATATAAAAAATGGCACACTAAAATAGTGCGCCATTTTTTATATGAACTTATTTATGTTCTTCACCAATTACGAAAGCAAGCACCAAACGAGTTGATATAAGCTATCATTTCGTGCATATCCCCGTTCAACAAAACATGCCAAAGATCAGAAAAAAACATTGGTTTGAGTAGATGAATACACACAACCAACCCTATAAGCAATACTCCTCCGATTATATTAACTATGCAGTCAGCATCTAATTGCTTCATAAAAACCTCCTGACTTTCACTGTCTACACTTATTAGCAGTTTAATTATTATATCGCCAAATTGCGACAAAAAAGGATTAAAAATGTGAAAAGAGTATGAAATATACCCTTGCCACATTTTTAATCCTTTTATCTAACAATATATTGAGTTATCGAGCAAAATATCATTAATTTATAATTCTATATTTGAAAGCATTACTATTTATTTGACTTGCAGTCAGCTTGAGCATTTCCTGTGCATAATTAAGGAATAACCCTGCAGTTGAACGTTGTGCCAAGGGCAGCAGCTTACTGGTCACCTTATCATAAAATATTTCGTCTCCTTCATAACAGACCCAATCAAAAAAATCTGCGGCAATCTCAGCATTTTTCACGGTAAGAAGTAAGGGAGCCTCTCCTTCTTGGTAGATACCATCTTTGGTCACTGCGTAATCCTGACTGCGAGACTGCGCCCACAGCTCATAAGCTTTGTGCCCATTCAAAAGCTTCGCCCTGGCATGATGAGGCACACACAAATCTTGCAGCAAATGTGCGGCGGCACCAAGATAAAAAATGCTTTTCTTGATATCGCATTGTCTTAGATATTTCAAAGAATGCTGATAATACATCTCAAAAGTATCGACCACATTATTAAAATTCCATAGCCCCCTACGTGTGTGAGGTTCGAAATAATGATTGATGTTCTTCCAATCCTTATCTGCCCAATAAACCCCTAGATTAAGATCAACTTCAAACGGTGCCAAAAGCTCAGCATATTGTTCCAGTCCATCATTTCTTAAGATAATAAGCGCCTGCCTATTACAAACCTCATGCGTAAAACCAGGCTTATCCAATACTTTCTGCAAAGGAGACACAGCTGCTAGCATCATGTGAATACAACTTTCCATCGATGTTGTTTTTATTGTCCCAATCATTTTTTCCTCCTTTAATTCTTTTCTCTCGCCTATCACATTGCCGAATAAATATCTGCATTTTCATTTAATTCGTCCGTCAGTATAGCGGTGACAGTGCCTGCGGCGGCCGCTTTGCCTATAACCTTGGCACGCCTGCGCATAAGCTGCAAAATCTCCTGTTCAGCCAGCAAACTGTCGGTAATACTTGCCAGAGCTGACAAATCACTAAGTCTTAGAGCAACACCTTGTTGTGTAAGATAGTCGGCATTCTCTTCTTCCTGCCCCGGCAAAGGTTTCAGGAGCAGCATCGGTAATTGCATGGCAAGTGCTTCACTGCAGGTAAGGCCGCCAGGCTTAGTAATTAAAAGCGTTGCTGCCGCCATGATTTCGTTTACACGTTCTGTGTAACCAATTGCGGAAAGTTGATGATAAGTATCATCCCGCAGCAGCATGATCTTCTTCAGCAAAGAATCGTTCTTACCAGTCAGAACAATTATCTTCATTTGTCGCTCTGCCTGCAGCAAATTGCTGACGGTCTCTTCCAACGCTCCTAACCCGAAGCCGCCGCCCATTACCAGTATGGTTGGAAGCTTGGGTGACCTCTCTCTCGTACTCACGGCACTTTCGGAAAATTTAGCCGCAATAGGTATTCCCGTTACATAGACGCGGCTTGCAGCAATCCCGTTGCGCAGAAGTTCTTCTCTGGTTTCTTCATTGGCAACAAAATAAGAATCCACTGCCGGATGCAGCCACATCTGGTGGAAAGAAAAATCTGTTATGACTGCCGCCAATGGTATCGCAATCTGTCCTTTGGCCTTAAGATAAGCAGCAGCGCAACAAGGAAAGGGATGTGTAAAAACCACCAAATCCGGCTGGTATTTTTGGCACAATTTACGCATACGTTTTTTCATGATCAGAGCTAACAAGCTTTTGACATTACTGCCGTAGCGGGGTTCCTGTGAGTAACGGTAGAGCAAGTCATAGGCATTGGGAATATAGTCGATCATATTCAGATAGGTCTCTTTGATAATATGTCCCAGCGAACTATCCTGATCCATAAAATCAACAATATGAATGCTCGCATCAGGACTTTTGCGAAGAAATTCGTCTCTGACCGCTTTGGCAGCCTGCATGTGACCTGAGCCTATTGAGGCAGCTACGATTAAGATCTTTTTCTTCCTGGCACTAACCTCCTTGGCATCGAATACATATATTTGGTATATCTATTAACTTATTGTTTTCATAGCCTGATGGCAGCTTCTGACGCCAAAGGTGAGCGTTCGCATTCATCATGCTGCAAAGTTACCTGGAAACAAAGCTTGGAGCCACGCATTCTTTCACTGGCGTAAACCAAGCCATTGGAGCGGCTGTCCAGATAGGGATGATCAATTTGCGCTGGGTCACCAATAATAATAATCTTAGTTCCCAGTCCGGGTCTCGTAATTACACCTTTAGCCTGACGCGGCGTAGAATTCTGCATTTCATCCAAAATCATCCAGTACTTCTGCAATGAGCGCCCTCTCTGGAAGGCCAGAGCTTCTGTCTGGATGGTCCGGTTATCAAATAGCATCTGTACTGTATCCTCCGTCTGTGCCAGGCCTTTTGGCCCGTCACTGTTATTGCTGCTCATAAGGGTAAACAGATTGTCACGGATGCCACGCATGAAGGGGCTTATTTTCTCCGCTTCGGACCCTGGCAGAAACCCGATATCTTCATCCATAGGGATGTTCGGACGGCAAATTAAGAGATGATGGTATTCCAAAGAGCGGCATTCCATCATCTTATATAAACCTACTCCTAAAGAGTAGAGTGTTTTAGCCGTTCCCGCCGGTCCTTTGAATATTACGAGCGGTGCTTCTGCCGCGCTCATCATCAAACACTCCTGCATGAAAATCTGACCTACATTACGAGGCACAATCCCAAAAGGATTTTGCTTGTGGTACCGAAGGCGTACAACTTTTTCTCCGTCAAAACGGCCTAGTGCTGTATGTTTTTCGTTATCAGCGGACCGTATTAATAAAAATTGGTTCGTGCTTAAAGAAGCAGGAACCAAAGAATTTTCTTCCTCGTCAAACATAGTTAATGCATCCAAACTAATAGTTTCTGTATCATTAAGATAAAATGCATCCAGAACGTCTGATGAAGCGTAAACTATTCCTCGACCAGTATATTGCTTATCAACTTCATCAACTTTATCATTGCGGAAATCTTCTGCCTGTATGTTTAGAATGCTGGCCTTCACGCGCAAATTAGTATCACGGCTGACCAAAATAACATTACAGTTACTCTCTCTCAGCCCTTTGCACACTTGCAAAATGCGGTTATCGGCTTTTGTTTTATCCCAATGGGCAGGCATCTCCGTATGCAGATGATTCGTTTCAACTTTAAGGATGCCACCTCCAGCATTAACCTTGATTCCTTCCAATAAGCTGCCTTTAGCCATCAACGCATCAATGCTGCGGATGACTTGCCGGCTATTGGCTCCACGCTCAGTAGCTTCTGTTTTGAACCGATCCAGCTCTTCCAGAACAACCTCAGGTAAAATTACAAAATGCTCATTAAATAAAAAGAGAGCATTAGGGCTATGTAGCAGTACGTTGGTATCAAGGACATAATATTTCATAAGATCATCCGCCTTTTCTTCTATATCCGTTGTAGTGACCTGCATAACATTCCAAATACTCTTTTACAAACTCAATTTAACATATATTTGTAAAAACCATATTAAGGTATTGTAAAGATTTCATTATATCTACATATAACTTCGCCAGCTCAATTTAGGCTTTCAACGTTGAAAACGGTGCTAGCTTCCGACTGCTGGCAACTTACATAAAAATACCGTCAAGCCTTGAATCGGCTGACGGTATTTTATGTTCACGCTATTAAATTATATGCACCAAAAATGTTCCAATACTTTTCATAGCAAGACGCCTCCTTATTCGGGGAATGGCAGTCCTTGTCCCTGCTCCTCGTAAGCTATGCCATCCCGCAAACGATATAACCGCTTAAAGTGAGGAATTATAGTGTCGTCGTGCGTAACGACAATAATGGCCGTCTGGTATTCTTGTGCCAGCTTCATCAACAACCTTATTACAATCATGGAACGCAAAGTATCTAAAGGCGCGGTTGGTTCGTCAGCCAGTATAAACGGAGGCTTATTCGCCAGTGCCCTCGCAATAGCAACGCGCTGTTGTTCGCCGCCGGATAGCTCGGAGGGTTTGGCATGAGCTCTGTGATCTACTTCCAATACCTTCAGAAGTTCCATTGCCCGCTCACGAGCCGCCTCATTAGATTTTCCCGCCAGCATGGGCAAAATAGCGACGTTATCCAGAACCGAAAGAAAAGGAATCAGGTAGGCAGCTTGAAAAACATAGCCCACCTTGTCCCTCCGCATGGCACGTAAGTCATCTACCAGCCAGCCGTTGTCATAAATAACTTCTCCGTCCAATTCAATTTTGCCACTGGTCGGGTCAATGACCGCGCCAAGACAATGCAAAAGTGTCGTCTTGCCTGAGCCGCTTGCTCCGACCAAGCCAACAACTTCACCGGGATGAACTTCAAGATTAACGCCTTTAATAGCGTGTACCGCCGTAGCACCATGCCCATAGGTTTTTACTACGTTTTCCATGCGGATGGCCAAAGAAGAAGAATTGCGTTTTTCCATTTCTTAACCTCCAATAGCCGAAGCCGGTTCAACTTTTAGCGCAGCACGTATGCCTATAAGGCTGGCCAGCGTACAAATAATTATTGTAATAACAAAGATAGCACCGCTGTCAAAAACCAGAAATTCAATATGTTTAGGGAAAAGAGGTGCTAACAAGGTTGCCGTTATCTTGCCCACGACAAAGCCGATTAGTCCCAAACCCCATGCCTGCTGCAAAATCATGCCAGCAATCACCCTGTTTTCAGCGCCTATCAACTTAAGAACAGCTATTTCTTTAATTTTACCCATGGTCATAGTGTAAATAATAAGGGCGATAATAGCAGTACTGACAATTGCCAGAATGACCATAAACATGCCTAACTGTCTTAGTGCATTAGAAATGACCTTCGCAATCAGAATCTGCTCCATCTGGTCATAAGTGTATACTTCGAAGTGCTTCCAGCGTCTTATTGTCTCGGCTACTATTTCCGGGTCATAACCCTCCTGCAGCCTGACGAGAACCGCGTTCACCTTATGGTTAGATTGTTGTGATTCGGTCACGGCCTCCAACAGGCCAGGAACGCCGGGACGGTTGATTTGCGGATTGGCCTCAAGACGGTTACGGTCGTTATAGATTGAAGTATTGTCCTTTTGGAACTGCACTTCCTGCGCGTCTTGCATAGCTATAAATACTACAGGGTCGCCACCGGAAGATACCATACGGCTAGTCAGGCCAACAACAGTATATTCGTTGCGTCTGATCTGAATCTTGTCGCCAACCTTGAAGCCGGTTTTCGTGTCGGCAATGGCTTCATAACGCGAGCGGCTGATTGGCCTTCCCTCTACAAGGAAGGGCGGTTCTCCTGGCTTATCATGCTCAAACCCAGCAACTAAGGTCCGAACATCCTTACCGCTGTGCTTTACCTGCACCGTTAGGTACGCAACATTGCTTGCTTCCTTAACGCCGGGTAGTCCTGCTATACTGCGGGCAACATCATCATATAGAGTCGAAGTTTCAGCATATGGCCCCACAGTGTCGTCCTGAACAACCCACAAATCAGCATAAGTACCGCGAGCCAACGACAAAGCGTCATCCATCATGCCGCGCACAAGTCCCGTCATGATCATAGTTACCCCTATGAGTAGCCCCAGCCCAAAACCTGTCAGCACATACCGGACCCAGCCATGGGCGATTTCTTTTCCCGCTAAGTTAATCATGGTTTTTGCTCAGCGCGCACGCTCATCCCTTCTGCCAGGAGCTTCTGGCTATAAATAACCACCCTCTCACCATCTTCCAGGCCATCTATAATTTGCGTTTTGCCATCCAGCGTTTGTGCGCCAATGACGACAGGACGGAAAGCAAGTTTACCATTCTCAACCAACCAAACGCCATTTTGCTTATTAATCCTTTTAACTGCTGCCGTCGGCACAACAAGTGCTTCGGAAACAGGTGGCAGATAAATAGTGACTTCAGCCAACTCGCCTAATGGGATAATCCCCTCTAGTTCATCAAAAGTAACATTAACAAAGCGTTCTTCCGTTACGCTGTCACCTTGAACTTCCATGCGTGCCACTTTACCGCTTAATGGTTTATCCTGGCGGGACCGAAGAATAATATCGGCTTTCTGTCCAACAGTAAGGCCATAAAAACGTGACTGGTCGATACGCGTCCTCACCCATAGAGTTTTCGGATCAACTAAGTGAAAAACAGATTGTCCTGCTACCACGGTAGCACCAGGCTCCGCGTCCC
>Ga0074193_1000417_pt1 | contig 73394 bp, 75 predicted proteins | sample EPASupsiteHSE605_FD_64523 | JGI IMG/M metagenome (GOLD analysis project Ga0074193, IMG submission 64523) | Bioremediated contaminated groundwater from EPA Superfund site, New Mexico - Sample HSE6-05 | ecosystem: Environmental > Aquatic > Deep subsurface > Groundwater > Contaminated ...
CAACACAGGTTCTGCCCCGGCATATGCCCTGGAAATATTGAAACAGCATAGCCACTTCAAAAGTGGACGGGAAAACTTTATTCTGCTTGACAACTGACAACCATATCAGGAGCCTGTCGGACTTAGGAATGAATCTACTGCGAGAACGGAAAATCGGTCCATATTCCCGGAAATTTTCGACAAATAGGTCCACTATTCGCTCTCAAATTTCCGATAATTTGTCCTCGATTTGCCATTCTCTCGTTACGATTCCCTAAGTCCGACAGGCTCCTGATATCAATTTCATCACTTGTCTCCTTCCTCATTATAAGCGCAGATGGTTTTCCACCCCGAAACGTACTTTCGGGAGAGGTTTATGTAGTTGACAATAAAGACATAAAGTGCAATAACTGCGCGTAATACCTGTTGATTTCTGATTTTTAGTCCCTCTTCACAATCCCGAATTTTGATCAAAGCCCGGGAGGCAACCTAGTTTGATGGTCGATCTGGCCGAGGCATATGCCAAACACGCCAGCAGGCAAGTCTTCGATGGCGAGTTGCGGCGGTTCATGGCTGGGCATGGGCAACGGAAAAACCTGGTGCAGCGGCTGGTGAAGGCGAAGCTGTTGCAGAGTGTTTGAGACACTGACAACACAATGGGGCACTTTTCTAATAATCTCGGAGAGAAATGAACATGAAAAAGACTGCAAAAAATGCCCGCACCGCAGCCAGGGCCGTACTGGAAGATCTCGGCAACCGCTCCAACGGTGCGATGTGCGATGGTGAAATATTCCATTTGGGTAGATCACCAGTTCACGCGCGCGCGTGAACTGGTGAATAACGAGTTGGAGGAACTACAGTCATGAGAAAAGTTATTGTGCTTGAACATATCTCCCTTGATGGTGTCATACAAGGCCCAGGCGGGCCAGACGAAGATACCAGCGGCGGCTTCGTGTATGGTGGGTGGATAGCGCCATATTCCGACGCGATTCTTGGAACGGCCCTGAGAAGGAAGATGAACATGCCGTTCGACCTGTTGTTAGGGCGCAAAACCTTTGAAATTTGGGCGCCGTACTGGCCGCAACATGCTGATATATGGCCTGGCGTCAACGCGGCGACCAAGTACGTCGCCTCGAATACCATGACTTCTCACGAATGGCAGCCGTCCGTGTTTTTAAACGGAGATATTGCGGAAAAAGTCACCAAAATCAAGCAACAGCAAGGACCGGATTTGCACGTTTGGGGAAGTGGTAATCTCATTCAGACGCTTATCAAGCATGATTTGGTCGATGCGTTCTGGCTGATGATATATCCGATAACGTTGGGCGTTGGAAAGCGGTTGTTTGCCGATGGCACGATCCCGATGGCATTCAAGGTGACGGAAAGCAAAGTCACCCCGAATGGCGTCATTGTTGTGAATTACGAGCGTGCAGGCGCAATCTCAACAGGAAGTTGATGAATATTCGCGCTGTTCTTAGTATTGCAAAACAAAAAACCAGCCAATAAAGCGTGCACCTCACGTGTGGGGGGTAACCTTTGGGGACGCCATTCACATATCCACATATTCACATATTCACATTTAAGCAAAAGGGATGTCCCAACTCTCGTTTGGACACGGGCGCGATAAACCCGCGCCGGTCACACTCATAGCCGTTGAACTAAACCGCTGCGCGGTAGCAGAAAAACTAATAATATCAAAGAATTAAAAGCAGAGTCTGATTTAAAATCAAAACCAAGTATAAACAGGTAACATGTTGGGCAAATATGTGAAAGAAATAACCTATAAAAGCATTGACGCGATTCTTCTACCTTGGGCGAAAAGGTACAATTTCCAGGTTTTTACTGAGTGTAAAGACGAGTTTGATCAATGATCGTTGTGGATAAGTGGGGCGATGAGTACGGAATTTATGCCATCCCTGAGTGGGAAAACGGCAATAAGTCAGTTGCTGTCGGAGCAGACCTACACGAACGAGGCGGCAAGAAACATACCTTTTACAGAGAAAGAAAGCGATTTCATTTTAGGAAGTCCGTCGAGCTGGACTACCTTGAAGAGACCCTGGAAGAGGCACTTCCGTTAACAAAATCTTGGGGAACCAAAAACAACGAAGTTGAAAGCGCAGAAATTTGACTTAACCCTATGCCGCCTGCGAAAACGGTTGCACTTGCCGCACCTTCTGCACCAGCGCTTTTTCAACAGTTTTAAGGTCATAACTTGTTTGCAGATTCATCCAGTAAACAGCTGTCTGGCCAAAAGCTTTGCCGAATAGCAGCGCCAACTCCGCGGTGACGGGACGAGTTCCTTTAATGACATGCGAAACCCGCATAGGGGAGACGCCGATTGCTTGAGCAAAGGCATTCTGCGAAACGCCAAGTTCGTCGAGTATTTCTTTCAAGAACACCCCTGGGTGTATAGGAGGAAGACCGTTTTTTGTCGCCATGAGATTTCTCCTTAATGGTAGTCGGTTATTTCAACTTCAGTTGCTTCACCGTCGGCAAATGAAAAACATATTCGCCACTGGTCATTAATTCTGATGCTCCATTGTCCTGCCCTGTTACCGGAAAGTGATTCGAGCCGGTTTGACGGCGGCATCAGCAAGTCCGTGACCTCACGTGCGCTGTCCAATTGCGTCAGACGCATGATCGCACGAGTGATGATTTCCGGGGGGAGCTTTTTGGACTTCCCCGTTGCAAAGAGCTTTTACGTTTCCTTATTTGCAAACGATGCAATCATGGATCAACTATAAACAAATTGTTTATCAGAATCAAGCCAAGAAAGGCAAAGAAATTGAGATTCCAACCAGGAAGATGCACCGGGCCAAAGAAGCCGCCCGGTGATCTCCCGGCCCGTTGTAAATCCCGAACCAAAGATACCGGAGAGCGCCAAACAATGAATCCTTACCGCCCCCCTTTCACACTCTCACCCGCTATACTTAGACTGGTTGAAGAAATCGGTGAGGCACTTGGCCGACTCCGGCAAGCAGAGGGAGTGACGGTTTCACCGCAACTGCGTCGTGAAAACCGTATCCGCACCATTCAGGGATCGCTTGCCATAGAAGGTAATACGCTTGCTCTGGAGCAGGTTTCGGACATACTCGACGGCAAGCAGGTAATCGGGTCTCCACGGGAGATTCAGGAGGTGCGTAACGCCATCTCAGCTTATGAAAAAATCTGCGATTGGCTGCCAACCTCACGCGATCATATTCTTGAAGCTCATCGCACGATGATGGCTGGGTTGATGAATAATCCCGGTGCCTTCCGTCGGGAAAGCGTGGGGATTCGTAAAGGTAACGTGGTTGTGCATGTTGCGCCCAAGGCGGATTTGGTGCCCGCCTTGATGGATAACTTGCTCCGTTGGCTTGCTGAAACAGATCATCACCCGCTCGTTGCCGGTTGCGTCTTTCATTATGAACTGGAATTCATCCACCCCTTTGCAGACGGCAACGGTCGCATGGGAAGACTCTGGCAGACTTCGATCCTTTGCCGATGGAAACCGGTCTTTGCGTATCTGCCGCTTGAAAGCGTCGTACGTGACCGGCAGCAAGAGTATTCTAAGGCCTTGGGTCAGGCGGATAAGGCGGCTGACGCCACCATTTTTATCGAATTCATGCTGGCCGCCCTGCGAGATGCCTGCTTGCTGGTTGCCAATAGCGACCAAGTAAGCGACTATGTAAGCGACCAAGTACGAGCCGTGCTGAGGGCGCTTCTGTCAACGGAAATGACCGCCACACAATTGATGAAAACGCTTGCGTTATCTCATCGGCCGACATTCCGCAAAAACTATCTCCGACCGGCCCTGAACGCCGGATGGATTGAAATGACAAACCCTCAATCGCCGCGCAGTCCGACACAGCGATATCGCATTACCAGCAGCGGTCGGTTCAAAATAATTGCAAGCACGGAATAACGTTCACCGCCTTTTGATCCGAAAAACAGACGTAAATGTGGCGACCTTCACGCCGCTTTCGTCAAAGACCTCCGCCTCCCCCTTTATGTTCCTGTCATCACGTTCAACAATCCGTGCCACGGCCCTTACTGTCCCCCCTGTTACCGGGGCGTGAAATTTAAGCCCGAGATCCACCGTGACAAAGTTGGTTCCCTCCGGCAAAACACTCTTGATGGCAATAGCCACGGCCGTGTCAGCCAGTGCAGTTACCGCGCCGCCGTGCATGAACCCCTTACCCTGGGCCAGCTTCACCTTGAACGGCATGGAAAGCACCGCCTCTCCTGCAGCAGCCTCTTCGATCCACATCCCCAGGTATTCCTCGAAAGGGGCACAGGCGATCCACTCGGGCAGTTCGAACGGCAGCTCTGTCCCCGCGACCATCGGCAAATCAAAGACTTTTTTGTACATAAATTCTCCAGCTTTTATTCACTTCTTATGCACTTCCACACCTAGCAAATTCATCACCTGTTGCATATCCGACCACACTTCCCGCTTCATGCCTGCGTTTCTCAGCAGGTAAGCCGGATGAAAGGTCGGCATGAGCGGAATACCGTGGTAATCGTGAAAGCGGCCGCGCATTTTTGAAATAGGTTCCTTCGACTCCAGCAGGGTCTGTGCGGCAAAGGTGCCGAGACAGACGATCACCTCCGGGCCGATGGCCTTCAGTTGCCGGAGCAGGAACGGCTGGCACTGCTCGATCTCGTCTTGCTGGGGATTTCTGTTGTTGGGGGGACGGCACTTGAGGACGTTGCAGATGTATATCTCGCTCCGCTTGAACTGCATGGCTTCGATGATTTTCGTAAGCAACTGTCCAGCCTCGCCGACGAACGGCTCACCCTGAAGGTCCTCGTCCCGACCGGGCGCCTCACCGACGAAGACCAGCCTGGCGTGGGGATTGCCGACACCGAAAACCAGGTTGGTTCTGGTTTCGCCGAGTTTGCAGCGACTGCATGCAGCCAGTTCCAGGCGTAGTTCATCCAGTGTTTCCCCCTTGCCACCGGCCGCTTCAGACGGTGTTTTCACAGACATCCCCGGCGCTGATGCCGGAAAAGCTATCGAGTCCGGGGCCGATTTTTTCAATGGTCCGGCAGCTGATGACGGAGCTGTCTCGGCAAAGGGGAGGCCGTCCACACCGGTTTCCTGCAACTCTTCAAGATAGGCGCGCAACGAGGCGACAAGCCCCTGAGCCTCATTCTGTTCCTTCATGGCAAACCCCTTTACTTTTGCGCAAACATCTAATATTCTTAAGCAGTATGCTGATTCTTCCCATTGTTCTTTTGCTGATCATTTGCATCCCCCATGAGGCCCTTGCCTGGGGCGGTGGTATCCACCTGCAACTTGGGTCTGCCGTCCTCAACAACCTCCAGGCGCTCAAACCGGCCATAGCCGCGATCATCGGCGAATTTCCCAATGACTTTCTCTACGGCTGCATCGCCGCCGACATCACCATCGGCAAGAAATTCACCCATTACCTTCTCCACTGCCATCGCTGGCGTATCGGGCTGAAAATCCTGGAAAACGCAGAAAAGGATGCACAGAAGGCCTGCGCCTACGGCTACCTCAGCCATCTGGCGGCAGACACGGTGGCCCACAACTATTTCGTCCCCTACAAAATCATGCGCAGCTTTTCCACCTTTACCCTGAAACACGCTTACTGGGAGATGCGATTCGAGAATTTCGTCGATAAGGATATCTGGGAAACAGCCAGGAAAGTATCGATGGAAAACTACCGCCAGAACGACGCACTGCTCAGAAAGGTGCTGTCAGACACCATCTTCTCCTTCGGCACAAACAAACGCATCTTCAACTCCATCCTGCTGGTGAGCAGGGTGGAAAAATGGCAGCAGGTACTGCAGACCCTCTCCGATTCATCCCGTTTCGCTCTGGAAGAAATCGATCGTGACGAATACATGAGCCTGGCAGAGGAGGCGGTGTTCGATTTCCTGAACAGCTTTGAGGATTCCCGCTTTTTCCAAGCCGACCCCACCGGCGAACGGGCGCTGGCCACGGCTGAAGCGGTGAGGAAGAATCTGAGGCTTCTCTACCGGAGCGGCAAACTCACCAAACCCCAGGCAATGGAACAGCTGGACGAAATAAAGGGAAAGCTGCGCGAGGCCATATGCCAACCGGAGCTTCTGCTGCAAATCCTTTCCACGGAGTAGGTGTGAGGTTCGAGGATGAAGGTTCGAGCAAAACCTTTTAGCCGTTCCTCCTTTATCCTCGTTCCTTTATCCTCGTTCCGTTAGACTCATTCCTTTATCCCCGTTCCTCTGAGCCCGGCCGCCCTGTCCAGTATGATGTGTGCCAGCTCCAGTTTGCCCATGAGAGGCAGGTCTTCCACCTTCCCGTCACGGAACAGCAGCTTGACGATGTTGGTGTCCACGTTGAAACCGGCCCCCTCCAAGCTGATGTCATTGGCCACCACCATGTCGAGATTTTTTTCCGTCAGTTTTTTCCCGGCATTGCCGATCAGGTCTTCGGTTTCCGCAGCAAAACCGACCAGGATTTTCCGTCCCTTGATTGCTCCCAGTTCACCGAGAATATCGGGGTTTTTCTCCAGCTCAAGCGTAAGGCATTCTGCGGACTTCTTTATCTTAAGATCTGCGCGGGACGCGGGTCGATAGTCAGCCACTGCAGCAGCCTTTATGATGATCGTGCTCCCGCTGACCTTATCCATTACCGCCTGCCGCATCTCGAGCGCGCTGGCCACCTGCACGGTTTCCACTCCGAAGGGCTCAGCCAGACAGGTGGGACCTGTCACCAGCGTCACCCGGGCTCCCCGGCGGCGGGCAGCGACGGCAATGGCGTACCCCATTTTGCCGGATGAATGGTTGCTGATATAGCGCACCGGATCGAGCTCCTCCCTGGTGGGGCCGGCAGTAATGAGGATATTCTCGCCAGCAAGGTCCTTGGCGGTCAGCGCGGCCAGTGCCTCCTCGAAAATCACCTGCGGCTCCTGCAATTTCCCTTCACCTTCCCAGCCACAGGCGAGCATCCCTCTGGCCGGCTCCACGAAGAGGTATCCGTGCCCCTTCAGCTTTGCCTCGTTCTCCCGGTAGAGAGGATTCTGATACATGTTGACGTTCATGGCCGGGGCAATGAGCACCGGCGCCTTGGTGGCCATGACCGTTGTGGTGAGCATGTCGTCGGCGATGCCGTTTGCCAGCTTGCCGATGACATTGGCCGTTGCCGGGGCGATGACGAACAGGTCCGCCCGGTCGGCCAGGGAGATATGGCCGATTTCCCGCTCGGAAATAAGGTTGAAAAGGGATGTGGAGACCGGGTTCATGGAAAGGGTCTGGAACGTGAGCGGGGTGACGAACTCCGTGGCCGCGTCGGTCATGATGACATGGACATTTGCCCCTGCCTTGGTCAGGAGGCGCAGCAGCTCCACGGCCTTGTACGCGGCAATGCCGCCGGTAACCCCGAGGATGATCTCTTTTCCTTTCAGCATAGTTCCTCCAGCCCTCATATACCTCTTACGTAGGGATTATTCGACTTCTCATGACCAATGGTGGAAGAGGGGCCGTGCCCCGGATAGACCAGGGTCGATTCGGGAAGGGTAAACAGCTTGTTCCGTATTCCCTCGATCAGCGCCTCGTGGGAGCTGCCGGGAAAATCGGTCCGCCCCACCCCGTCGGCAAACAGGGTATCGCCGGTGATGACCTTACCCTCGCTCTCCAGATACAGGCAGCACCCACCCGGTGTATGTCCCGGCGTATGAAGCACTTGCAGCTGCAGGGAGCCGAAGGTCACCACCATCCCATCCTCCAGAAGAGCGTCCGGCTTGGGAGAATTCTCCGTTTTCAGGCCGTAGGCGGTAGCCACCTCTGCGGCGCGTGAGAGGAAATAAACGTCTGCCTCGTGGATCAACAGCTTTGCGCCGGTTGCTTCGAGCAGCCGCCGGTTCCCTCCCACATGATCAAAATGGCCGTGGGTATTGAGCACATACTTTATGGCCAGCCCCGACTTTTTCACGGCTGCCAGCACCCGCTCCGCATCCGCGCCGGGATCGACCACTATCCCCTCTTTGGTTTCCTCGCAGCCGAGGATGAAACAATTGACACCCAGCTGACCGACTACTACGGTTTCGAAAATCATAGGGCTCCTCTTTTCAGATTTATGCAGCGACTTGTCCTGCCCTGTTGCAATCAGGCACGCGATCAGCAACGGGACAACCGCCGTAACGAACCATAACCAGCGCAAGGTTTTGCTTTTCGTCATCGCTTACGCCCTCAGGTTTTAAAACAGGTCCAGGTTTTCTCCCTTGAGTTGCGTAAAGGGATTGTTGTGAAACCCTTTCTTCTCCTTGTCACCGCCGGGACGCGGCTGAGGCTCCGGTGGAGGTTCTTCGGCAACAACCTCAACCGGCGGCAGATCGTCTTCCTCGTCCAGGCAGTTCTCCTTGTAGAAGTAACGGTCATAGAGCCGGTGATAGGCGGTCCAGCGGGAACCGTTCACCGGTTCTTTCCTGATATGGGTTCTGATGCCGTTGATCTTGGAATCGAGGTCGTCCAGGTAATTGAGGATGGTCGCCTCAAGGGTCTTCGGCCGCTTCGGCGAACCGTACTCATACTGGCCATGGTGGGAAAGGAGCATATGCTTGAGGAGCATCGAAAGCTCCAGGGGAAATCCGGGAATAGCGGCGATTTTCTCCTGCAGCATCTCTACGCCGATGGTGATATGACCGAGCAGCTTCCCCTCATCGGTATAATCGAAGGAACGCATGTAGGTCATCTCCCGCACCTTTCCCACATCGTGGAGAAGTGCCCCGGCAACGAGCAAGTCGCGGTTAAGGCCGGCATAGAGGGGCACAATCTGCTCCACCAGCCGTGCGACTGCCAGTGAATGTTCCAGAAGACCGCCAAGATAGACGTGGTGCATCCCCTTTGCAGCAGGGGCAACCCGATAAAGCCTCATCAAGTCCTGATCTTCGAAGAATGACTTGAGCAGGCGCTTCAAATGGGTATCGGCGATCGAGGCGACCAGGGAGGCAAGCTCTTCCTCCATCTCCTGAATGCTGCGCTCGGTCTCCGGCAGGAAATCAGCCAGGATGACATTTTCCTCCGCCACACGCCTCAGCTCCGAGATTATAAGCTGCAACTTCCCCAGGTAGACGGAAGCCTTGGACCGGATTGAGAGGAAATCGTCCTTTTCGAACAGGGCTCCAACCTGGTCCACATTATCCCAGACCTTTGCCTCCACCTCGCCGCTTTTATCCATCAGACGCAGGGTCAGGTAGGGTTTGCCGTTCTTGGCCATGGCCGTGATCTTTTCCTTGACCAGAAAGACCGAATCCACCTGATCGCGGTCCTTTATGTCCGCAACAAATTTTTTATCCAAAGTCCACTCCTTTTAGCAGGCTACTTCTTAACATCAACAGTAACAAAATGTTCCACATTCCCAAAGTCCTATGATTTCTCACCATCGACCATCAACCATCAACCGTCTGTACAATGGCATCGGCCACCCTGATACCGTCGAGAGCGGCGCTCATGATACCTCCGGCATGGCCCGCGCCCTCTCCTGCCGGATAGAGCCCCCTGACGCTTGTGGACTGCATGTCTTCACCACGCAGAATGCGCAACGGCGCGGATGTTCTCGTTTCCACGCCGGTCAGGGTCGCTTCGGCAGTGATGAAGCCGCGCATTTTGCGTTCGAAATGACGAATCCCATCCCGGAGGGTCGAAGAGACGTATTCCGGCAAGACCAAAGAAAGATCGACTTCACGCACCCCGGGGCGGTAGGTGGATGAAACCTTCCCCCTCCTCTTACCGTCGAGGAACGTCATGAGATTCTGGGCCGGCGCCCGATAATCGCCCCCGGCGGTCTGGAACGCCTTGCGCTCCCAGCGCCGCTGGAATTCGACCCCGGCCAGTGGGTCATCGCCGGCGAAATCGTTGCGTCCGACCGTAACCACGAGGGCGCTGTTGGCAAAGGGGGAATTGCGAAGATAGCCGCTCATGCCGTTTGTGACGACTCCACCCTCTTCGGAGGCCCCCGCTACCACGACACCACCGGGACACATGCAGAATGAGTATGCGGAACGGCCGCTCAGGGCATCATTGTACGCCAGGGCATAATCAGCCGGTGGCAGTTGGGGATGGGAAGCCATCCCATACTGGATGCGGTTGATGAGTTCCTGGGGATGCTCGACACGCACCCCTACGGCGAACGGTTTCTGCTCCATGGCGACCGACCGCCGCCTGAGCATCTCATAGGTATCGCGAGCGCTGTGCCCCGGCGCCAGCACCAGCAGATCGCAGGGGCATTCGTCGCAGCCGTTGATCTCGATCGCGGCAAGCCCGTCTTTAGCGATTCTTATATCGGTCAACTGCCTGCTGAAACGGACCGGAAACCCTTGCGATTCCAGGTGACGCCGAATAGCGGAGACAACCTGCCGCAACCGGTCGGTACCGATATGCGGTTTTGCCGCGGCGAGGATTTCCGGCGGAGCTCCGAACTGTACGAGTTTCATCAGCACATAGCTTATGTTCGCATCCTTCAGCCGCGTGGTCAGCTTGCCGTCGGAAAAGGTCCCAGCCCCTCCCTCGCCAAACTGGACATTGCTGGCCAGGTCCAGGCACCCCTTGTCCCAGAATGACTGGACGTCCTTTACCCGCTCATCAACCGGCTTGCCCCGTTCGATGATGGTCGCCGTCAGGCCGTACTCGGCAAGGCGAAGGGCGGCAAAGAGTCCGGCCGGCCCTGTCCCGGCAATCACGATACGTTTTCCGCTGCTGACCCGGCTGAATACGGGCGCCCTCTTTTCGCCAACATATTCCAGGTCACTGTCAACTCGCTGCATTGCTCTGAATCGCGCCTCGTCTGCAAGCCTGAATTCAACCGTGTAGACAAGCTTGACCTGCGGTTTCTTCCTCGCGTCGATCCCCCTTCGCACTACGGCAAAATGCGTGATGTCGTTACGCTGGAGCGAAAACCTGGTTACGACTTTCTCAAGCAGAAGTTCTTCACTTTCGCCGAGAAGTAATGTGAGATTGCGGAGCAGGAAAGGCATGGGAGTGAATCACTCAGCGAGCCGCTGATGCTTCTTGCGGTCGAGCAATTGCTCGACGATGATGACAATATCGAACGGTTTGGTGGATTTGGGGATATGAATTTTGGCCCCCATCTCAGGAATCTCGTGCTCATGGGGAGCGCCCTGAAACATGGAGGTAAGGAGGATGATAATCGGTTCTTTTTCTCCGGCACGGCGTGAAATTTCGAGACAGGTGCTGACACCACCCATCCGGGGCATGATCAAGTCAGAGATTACCACTTCCGGATTGCTGTCTATAAATGCCTTCACTCCTTCTACGCCGTCATTGGCGGTAAAAACCAAAAATCCGGTTTCCAGGAAAGCGTCGGACAATACCTTCAGGAAAAATGGGTCGTCATCGATAAGAAGGATTTTTCCTCTGGCATCTTTCATGCGGAAACCTCAAAAGCAATAAATAGTTTCCATCGGTAAACATCTGATGAAAAACTACGGGTGCCGACATAATACAAAAATGCAACTCAAAAGAAAAGGATAAACAGGCCACCACCAGACATCAACCATTCAGCGGCAGTTTAATGCAAAAAGTCGTGCCGCTGGCATCGCTTTTTTCAACCTCGATCTTGCCTTTATAGTTTTTCACGATGCGCAGGACCACAGACAGTCCAAGGCCTGTGCCACGGCTATTGGTGGTGAAAAACGGGTCAAAAACATAGGGGATGTTTTCCGGAGGAATCCCCTTGCCGGTATCGGAAACCCGAACGACTATGTACTTGGCGTCATAATTCAGTTGGACCTTTAATGTCCCTGCTAAAGGCATTTCATTGATGGAATTGAGAAAAAGGTTGGTGAAAATCTGTTCCAGTTCCGAAGGATCGGCCTTAATGGCAGGAGGAATGCTCCGGTAATCCCGCTCAACCTTGATTTTGTGAAGTTCTATCTGGGGGCTGAAGATTTCAAGGGTGCTGTCTATTACCCGATCGATCATCACATCCATGATTTCGAATTTAGGTCTTTTTGATGCGTCGAGCAACTTGCGCAGGATACCGTCGATCCGGTCGATTTCTTTCAGTATCTTCTCAACGTATTCAAGCTTCTCCAGATCTTCCATGCCGCTCTTGATGAGCTGGACGAAAAGGGAGATCGAGTTCAGCGGGTTTCGGATTTCATGGGCCATCCCGGCAGAAAGATAACCGAGTGTTGCCAGTTTTTCCGATTGAACGATCTCCGCCTGGGCCCTCTGCAGCGCCTCGCTCTTTTCCTGGACCCTTGCCTCCAGTTCCAGGTTCCAGGCCTCTATCTCCGCAAGAAGCATTTCCCTCTCGCGGAGCAGCTCACGGTTTTTGAGCTCGATCCCACGTATTTTCAGAACATTTTCTATCCGGTCGGCCAGGTCCTGATTGTTGAAAGGTTTGAGGATATAGTCGGAAGCGCCGGCCTTCATCAGTTCCACGGCAATTTCTTCGCTCCCCTTGCCGGTAAACATGATGACATAGGTGTCGGGAAACCGCCTGCGGATCTCCTTCAACGCAGTCAGACCGTCCATATCGGGCATCATGTAGTCGAGAAGCACGAGCTCCGGCTGGGAAGCATCGATTATTTCAAAGCCGGATGGCGCATCAACAGCGGTAAAAACCGTATAACCGCGGTTTTTGAGGATGATGGAAGTGAGATCAAGGATCACCTTCTCGTCGTCAATTATCAGCACCCGGCCGCTTTGTTGCTTTAGTTCTTTTGCCATAGATTCGTCCGTCGTTCGAATAAGTGTTTATTTATGATATGTCAGCGGTTAATGCCGTGCCACTATTGCAATTAAACAAAAACTTAGTCAACACAAAAAGAAGGGCAGCAATTGCTGCCCCTCAATCTTTCAATCGTTTCATGACGGACGCATTAAGCCCAGTCAAGGAAGTCGGACGGTCATGACCGGACGAGCGGACTTTCTGACCACTCTCTCGGCAGTGCTGCCGAAGAGAAGATGGTCAATCCCGCTTCGACCTTGCGTACCGAGAACAATTAGAGAGACATTTTCCTCATCTGCTTTCTTGAGAATTTCCTCGTAAGGAATCCCCGTAACTATGTTTGCTTTGTAATTGCTGAAATCCTTGATCTTGGTCCGGCAGAATTTCTGCATCATCTTTTCTGCCCCTTCCTCGATCTCCTTCTCAAGGTTCTCGAAAGAGACATGCGGCACATAAAAACCGCGCAGATCCACCGGTTCGTTTATAACATGAAGAATGATTAATTGCGAACCGAATTTTTGAGCCAAAGCATATGCGTAATCAAAGGCGTGCTCCGAATTTTCGGAAAAATCGGTAGCAAAAAGGATCTTTTCAAACTGTTTCACGTAACCCTCCCTTGCAGCGTGGTCTTTAGTGGCTCGTTTCCTTGAATATTTTCTTAAGGATTGATTTCAGCTCCTCAATTTTTACCGGTTTGTTTATATATTCGAAGGCACCGAGGTTCATCGCCTCAATGTACGACTCAACCCCTCCATAGGCGGTAATCATGATAACGTTACTCTTCGGAAAGTTCTTGTTTAATTCCTTGAGAAAGGTTATGCCATTCATTTCCGGCATGTTTATGTCGGTCACAATCAGGTTGACCTCTTGCTGCCGCAGGTAGTTCAAAGCCTCGAACCCATTGGACACGCTTTCAACCAGGAAACCTTCCTTGGCCAGCAACCGGGACAATCCGATTCTGGCATTTTCTTCGTCGTCCACTACCAGTATTCTCTTTTGATTTTTCATCGTTATCAACATATAACTCCATATTTTTTTACAAACTGTTTCTCAGTCTAACATGGAGTTCAGCCCTGTCAAGTCACAGTTCACGGAGTAACATTCCCGGAAGCGACCTTTTGTCGTAACTTTACAGCGGTAAGAATCAAATTGGCTATGATTGAAATAAAATATATCTCGTCATCGGTAAAGGTTTTCATGGAAGTGGAATTAAGGTTGATCACCCCATAGACATCCTGCTTGTCGGCAATGGGAAAGGAAAGCATCGAGTTGTATTTTTCTTCCTGCAATTCCGAGAAACTCTTGTAACGGGGATCCTGCGAAGCACGGGTCAGGGATATATGCTGCCTGTCCCGGGCAACAGTCCCTGTGATACCCTCTCCGATCTTGATCCGAATCTTTCCGACAAAGGAAACATCAAATCCATAGGTAGCAGCAAGGACCAGATCCCCCTCCTCCATCAGGTAGATGGAGCAGACGCTCACCTTGAGCTGGGTCGCCACTTTCTCCGCAACCCTCCGCAGCACTAGCGGAAGATCGAAGTCGGATGAGACGAGCATGCTGATCTCTTCCAGCGAAATGATCTCCAGATGCTCACGGTTGGCCTTCTGCATGGTCAACACCATCTTCCCCTTCTCACTTTCAAGAAACGGCGTAAATCCGGCCTTATGGTAAAAGGGGTTAACAGTCTTGACTTTCTCCGTAATGGTTCGGAAATCGGAAAAACCGCAACTGCAGGTCATCTTTACCCGGTAATTGTCTACCCGCTCGCTCTTCATAACCCTTCCGCATTTTCGGCAGCGTGCCACCAGTTGCATACAACACTCTCCTTATCTCGTAAAAACAATTAAAGGTTCAAAGTCCGATATGTTAACGTATCGGATACAATCTCCGAGCCTTAAACCTTAAAAGTAAAAAAATTCTTCATTGCTTATAGTCAGCTTTTAACACCACGTGGGCCGGTACTCCTGCCGCACCGAAAGGCTTTAAGGGGTTCCCGTTGAATTCAGCCTCAACCCCACCGGCGTTGCCCAGGTCAAGTGTAAAAGACTTCTCAGCCTTCCATTCGATCAGATCCCCGGACTTCAGTTCGTAGTGTTGAGAAATGCTGTCATCAATGGTGACGTTCAATGAACTGTCCTGATTAAATTTCAGCTTGAGGAATACGCCTTTCGGGCGAGGCTCACCGCCGGCAATCAGCTCGTTGCTTGCCGGATTGACTGCCGAAGCAGCAGCTTCAATTGCCTTTTCACTGCTTATTTTTGCCGATGAAAGGACCGGCTGCAGGGGTGACGGCAAGACAGCAACCTGCGGCTTAGAATAAGATGGCGGCGGCGTTATGCCCCTCTTCTCATCTTTTTCCTGAAGGAAAAACGCTGCCATAAGCACAAGTGACAGAAGCAGAAGTGGAAGTATCCATCGGTTCCGTCCGCCGGTTTTTATAGTCTCGACATGCTTGGATTGAGGGCGCTCTGCTGAAGGGGGGGTAACGGGGGCACGGGCACTGTCATACATGGCGATTATTTCGTCGCCTGAAAGGCCCAGGACCCCTGCGTATAAGCGGAGGAAACCCTTTACGTAGGCGGCATTGGGAAGCTTTTCAAACATCCCTTCTTCAATGGCAACCAGGTAGTTCTTGCTTATGCGGGTCACTTTGGCCACATCGTCAAGCTGCAGCCCCTGAGACTCGCGGATTTCTTGCAGATATGCGCCGACCGGTGTTCCAGTCCTGATTGCAGTGTTTGTTTCAGGCAACATGCTCCTCACTTTAGCATATCGAGATATTCCCGGGACAGCAGTCCGATTTCTGAATCGGGAGCGATACGAACTACGTCTTTAAAGGCTGCCACAGCCGCGCTGTTGTCTTTTACCTTTAGATAAGCGAGGCCCAGATAATAATAAGCATTCGCATAGTCCTTCTGAATCTCTGCGGCCCTCTTGTATTCGCCGATAGCCATCTCTATCTTGTCGAGGGCAAAATAAACCCGCCCAAGGCTCATCCGCAACCGCGGGTCCCGCGGATAACTGACGAGCGCCGAACGAAATACGGAAAGGGCCTGCTGGTAATCACCCTTGCCGAAATAGGCAAGGCCCAGATTGATGGTGGCGGCATCCTGGTTCTGGTAGAAAATATCTTCCGTCACTATTTTAAGCTGTTGAATTGCGTCATCCCAGCGTTTCATTTCCAGGTAGTTGACGCCGAGGTTGTTTCTGACTTCAGAATAGACCGGCCGCAACTTGAGGGCCTTCAGATATTTCTGTTCGGCAATGTCAAACTTGTTCTTGCGGAAATAGACCATCCCCAGGTAATTGAGCAACTCGGGATCGTCAGGCACGATCTTCTCCGCCTCGGTAAATTCCACCAAGGCGCCGGTAATATTGTTCTCGCCGAGGTAGGACAACCCCATCTGGTAATGGTAGGATTCCTTTTTCCTGGCCTCTTCGCTCAGTGCACAAGCGGAAGTCAAACAAGCAGCCGTCAATAACAAACCGAGCAGAGAATATTTCATGTTTCCTTCTGCACCCTCACCTTGCACTACCCCAGCCAGGCAGTACCGGACGGGTGGATTGCGTTAATTTCTGGGAAAACTAGCAGATTTGCCGGCCGATGTCAATGTAACGCCCCATTTCCGGCCTTTGCCGGTCGGATCAGCCGGCCAGGCCTTCAAAATGGGTCATCTTTTTAAAACTTCTGTAGCGCGCTTCGATCTCTTTATAGTCAAGCCTCTTCAAACGGTTGAGGCTGAAATCCTCCACATTGAAGGAAGCCATGACACTGCCGAAGATGATCGCCTGGCGGATTCCTTCCTCGGACGTATCACCGCTATTGGCCAGATACCCCATGAAGCCGCCGGCAAAGGTGTCGCCTGCGCCGGTAGGATCGAACACCTCCTCAAGGGGATAGGCAGGCGCGGCAAAGATCGTCGAATCGGTAAACATCAGTACCCCGTATTCGCCCCGCTTGACAATGAGGGTCTTTGCCCCGAGGGAAAGGATTTTTTTCGCGGCCTTTACCAGATTTGCCTCTCCGGTGAACTGGCGGGCCTCCCCTTCATTGATGATAAGAATATCGACACGCTCTATGACCTTTTTCAGCGCTTCCGGCTTCGACGATATCCAGAAGTTCATGGTGTCGCAGGCGATTACCCGCGGGTTCTGCACCTGGCTCAACACCTCCATCTGCAAAACGGGGTCGATATTGGCAAGAAAGAGATAATCCGCACCGCGGTATTCCGCAGGAATAACCGGCTTGAAGTTCTCAAACACGTTGAGATGGGTTTCAAGGGTCTGGGCTTCGTTCAGGTCGTAACCGTACTTACCCTTCCAATGGAAAGTCTTGCCGCTCTCCCTGGCAAGCCCTCCAAGATCAATGTTTCTGGACTTGAGAAAATCCACATGCTCTTGGGGAAAATCCTCACCCACTACTGCCACCAGGCTCACATCGGTAAAAAAACTGGCCGACGTGGAAAAATAGGTGGCGGAGCCCCCAAGAATACTGTCCATTTTGCCGAAAGGGGTTTCCACCGAATCGAATGCCACTGAACCGACAACAAGAATACCCATCTACCGTTTCCCCCCTAATATATGTTTGGTCTTATAAAAAGTTCACTTCTTTCCCTTTTCCAGCTTGGCTTTCAGCAGGTCTCCCAGCGTCCCCATGGTCTTTGCAGAGGTCTCGGCGGCAGTACGGCGAAACTCCTCGATCGTCCGCTCCTCCTGCTCCGCCGCCCGGCTCACCTCGGCCAATGACAGGGAGAGACGCCTGTTTTCCCGGTCGACGCTCTCGACCTTCACTTCCACAGTCTCACCCTCCTTGATCACCTCGCGGGGATGGTTGATGCGCTTGCCTGCGCCCAGCTTCGAGATATGAATAAGACCGTCCACCCCGGAATCCAGGGTGACAAAGGCGCCGAATTGGGCCAAGCGTGCCACCCGTCCGGTGTGGAACGACCCTTCGGGATAGGTGAGCGCCACCTTATCCCAAGGATCAGCCAGGGTGTCTTTCAGGCTGAAAGAGATTTTATCGTTTTCCCAATCGATCTGCTTTATCACCACCTCCACGTTCTGGCCGACAGAGAGCACCTCGTGAATATCCTTAACCCGGCTCCAGCCGATCTCGGAGATTGGGAGAAGCCCTTCGACACTGCCGATGGAGATGAAAGCGCCGAAATCGCGCAGCGAGGTGACCGTCCCCTGGACGATCATCCCTTCCTTGAGTGTTTCCTTCTGCTCTTCTTTCTGCCGCAGCCGTTCCTCTTCCAGCACGGACCGATGGGAAAGGACGATGTTGCGGCCGTTCTCGCCGTATTCGCTGATTCTGAATGATAAGCGCTTGCCTATGTAATCGGCGGCATTTTCCACCCGCCGCAGTGATATCTGGGAATATGGGCAAAAGGCACGGACAGTGCCGCCGACCTTGACCTCGAAGCCCCCCTTGATCTCTTTCTCCACATGACCTTCCACCGGAATGCCGTTACGCCAGGCATCTTCCAGCTGCGACTGACCGGCTGATCCGCCGCCAAGCCTGGTGGTAAAGCGCAGTTCATTGTGCGAAACACCAAGGAACCATGCGGTGATCGTATCCCCCTCCTTGACAGTCAGATTGCCGTCCGCATCGAGGAGTTCTTTCGCTTCAAGGACCCCTTCACCTTTTCGTCCCGTGTCGAGAAAAATCCAGTCGCCGCTGATCTTGAGTATCTTCGCTTCCACCTTCTGCCCCGGTTCAAGCCTGACCTGATCGGCAAAACTCTTGGCGAACAGGTCTGCAAAACTCTCTTCTTCGGTTGTCTCTTTTAATTCCTTGTCGTCTTTGTCCATTTCCGTTTTTTACCCCATAAATGTTAGTTGGAAGCATCAGAAATCATGCTGTCTGCTGCTATACGCAGCATGAAAATTAGTAGAAAGAAATGATTAAGTCAACAACTTAAAACCGGCTCGACTTAACCTGGCTTATGCAAACCTCTTACGCACCGCATTATCACATACAAATCAGCCAGTTACAAGCAGCAACCGGAACCAGAGGAGGAACCGGAGACGACCCGCCAACACATCCCCGAACGTGCCGTCTACTGTCAGGTTTTGCCTTTGTTGCAAAAGGGAAATATCGCCCTAAACTTTATTAGTGAGACCCGAGCAACAGTCATCACAGGAGGAAGGGATGAAAGAGTGGAATGTGGTGATTACTGCTCGCGAAGGTTTTTTCAAAGAAGCCGGCGGTATGCTGGAGCAGTTCGGCCCGGTCAGCAAAACAGGCTTCTTCAATATCCTGGTAATGCACGTAGAAGATCCCTTTCTCATGATGGAAAAACTGCGGGAGCAACAGGCAACAGAGCCTGCCGCGGCCCGGTTTCTGTCACGGGTGATGCCGGTGACGCACACCTTTACCTTTCAGACCCCCGCCATCTTCGAAGAGAAGGCACGGGAAACCGTCTCCCCGTGGATTCCCGGTCTGGCAGCAAAAGGCTTTCATGTGCGCATGCACCGCCGCGGGTTCAAGGGGAAGATTTCCAGCATGGAAGAAGAACGCTTCCTCGACATTTTTATCCTGGACGCCCTCGAACGTGCCGGAACCCCGGGACATATCACCTTCGAGGACCCTGATGCCATCATCGTCGTGGAAACAATCGGCCAGCGGGCAGGACTCTCCCTTTGGACCAGGGAAGAGCTGCAGCGCTATCCATTGCTGCATCTCGACTGAGGATGAGCCAAACTTTTTGCAAAGGAGGAAACACCATGGCCCAGATAGAACTGACCGAGCATGAAGCCAAAATCCTCTCCGAGGTCCTCGATTCGTATCTCACAGACCTGCGAACGGAGATGGTCGCCACGGAAAACAGGGAGTGGCGCGCGGAAATGAAGGAGCGGGAAGCCTTAGCCAAGGATATACTCAACCGCCTCGGCGCGTTGAAAGGCTAAGGTGCCCAATAAGCAGGCAATAAGTATCAGGAAAGCTCAGGAAGTGAGTGCAGAACGGACAGATAGCGCTCACCGCTGAGATTTTTGAGGAGGGTGAGGAATTCCTTCGACAAAGGGGCAAAGACCTGCAATGTTTCGCCGGTTGCAGGATGGACGATGGAGGTTCTGAAGGAATGGAGGGCGTTACCAGCAAAACCGGGCAGCGGCTGTCCGCCGTAGCGCCGATCCCCCCTGATCGGGTGGCCGATAAATTTGAAGTGCTGCCTGATCTGGTGCATCCTTCCGGTAACGGGGTAAACGGCAACAAAAGTGCAGTCCGACCGGTGAAAAAGCACCCGGTAACGGGTTTCCGCCTCTTTTCCCTCCAGTGGAACGGAGATGACCCCATCCTCCGCAAGCTCCCCTTCCACAAGGGCCAGATAGAGCTTCCCCAGCCCCTCATCCATGATCAGTCGGCCGAACATCGCGGCAGCCATTGAGCTTTTCGCCAGGATCACCGCACCGGAGGTACCCCGGTCCAGGCGATTGACCGGACGGAGTTTTACCGATCCGCCATCGCGCCCGGCGAGGAGTTTTGTCCCCAGATCAACCAGGTTCCGCTCGTCCACCTCAGCGGCGTGGTGCATGGGGAGACCCGGCGCCTTGTTGAATATCATTATCCATTGGTCTTCATGGAGTATGTCCAGTTCTGGCCTGGCTTTACGCAGAAAAGCCGATGTTTTGCTGCTCTCCTTCAGAGTAACCGTATCGCCCAGGCGGAGGATAGTGCCGGAAACCCCGGGAGTGCCGTTGACGGCCAGGTGGCCGGCTGTCAGCAGCTTGCGCAGGTAGGAGTGGGAAGCCGACGGGAGGAGGTTCTGGAGAAAGCTCTCCACCTGCCGGCAGTGGTCTGTTTCGGAAATCTCGTATTTCAGCATGTCGTCATCTCACAATTCATTAAAGTATGAACGGATTCTGCCACCCGCGGGTTTGTTTTGTCAACAGGAATGAATCTACTGCGAGAATGGCAAATTGGTCCATATCTCCGTAAATTTTCGACGAATAGGTCCACTATTCGCTCTCAAATTTCCGAAAATCTGTCCTCGATTTTCCATCCTCTCGCTACGATTCCCTAAGTCTGACAGACTCCTAAGGTGTTGACCTTTTGGCGTATTTTAAGTAAAATATAATTAAGGAAGAAGGTCTCTGACAATTGCTCTGGTGTACGTGTAATAAATCGTTTAGACAACCTGTCGATAATTTATGATCTAAGTTTCCAAGTCCAGACGTGGTGCGCAAGCCCTCTTCGGAGAAGGCAGCCTGAAGCGTTTTCTTGGGAGATGCTGAACAAAAGGGCAGTAGATCTAAAGTTTATACGGTACTCTGGAGCACCTTGAATTGGGCCGGATGATCATATCAGCATCAACAGCAAAAGCCCCGGGAATTCTCGCCGGGGCTTTTGCTGTAAACAAAGCGAGAAAAAGAGGGGCAAGCTGCATATGACAGAAATAACAATTGATTCCCTTTTCTTTACTGGAAAATCCGCTTTCGCGGGTTTTTGTCGTTACGAGGAAGAGGGAGAAACTTCGCGATTACGTAGTGTCCCCTCGATTCCCACTCCTCCGATTCGTTGCATGGCCTCCAGCAGGGAGTCGCGGCGGTTGGCAACCGGCAACCGCCGGTAGTGCGGCCGAATTTTTATTTCACAGATACAAAAGGACAAAAGACGGCAAAACCCGGCAGGACATTCTCCCCAAGTGCCCAGTACAGGGCCTTCAGGGCCTTCTTGACAACTGGCCGGGCAATGATAAAAATAAGACCGGGAAGGGATGGCAGCACAAAAAAGGAGATACCTAATGGTTATGAAGATGTCAAAAATTACCGCGTGTGACGTAAAGGACTGCTCATACAACCAGAAAGCCCAGTGTCATGCCCTGGCCATCACGGTAGGTGGTCCGGAAGTGTGCGCGTGCTGCGACACCTATCTGCACGCCGACAAAAAAGGTGGAGTTGCCGAGATGACCGGTGGCGTAGGGGCATGCAAAGTGGAAAAATGCTCATACAACACCTCATTCGAATGTGGAGCACCCGGAATCAAGGTTGGGCTACACCAAGGCCATGCTGATTGTTCAACGTTCAAAGCCAGATAAAAATGGATAGTGAGACACACTGTCAGAAACCAACCACCATCCCTTCCCGAAATTTCGGAACGCCATTCAGGCAATCCCGCCTTCTCCCGGCCTTATACGGCCCCATACCCCGTTTTGACGGCATTCTCCTTCCGTGCTGGACTCTTACTAACTTTGTGAGGACGCCCCCCATGCGAAAACTGATTGTTATTCTCATCATCACGCTTTTACCAGCTGCACCGGCCTGGGGCGATAACGCCTTTAAGGAAGGGGGAAAAGAAGTCGGTCAGGGCTTCAAGAAAATGGGGAAAGAGACTGGACGGGCCTTCAAGGAGGGTGGCAAGGAAGTCGGCCAGGGGTTTAAGAAGATGGGCAAGGAAACCGGCGAAGCGGCAAAGAAGACGGGCAAGCCAATCGGCGAATGGTTCAAGGAGGCAGGTAAGAAGACCGGCGAGGCATTCAAACAGATGGGAAGGGATATCCGGAAATTCTTCAAAGGGGAGTAGTACACTGTAATACTTATTCTTTCGTAGCTAACCCCTCCTGTCCTCCCCTTAATTAAGGGGAGGGACGTGCTAAGTGAGCTGGCTGGTTTGCTCCCCCTCTTAAGGTAAGAGGGGGTTGGGGGGAGTTAGATTTAGATGTTTCATGGTAGTAGGGTAAATCCTCATAGTTTGCGAATGCTGAAAAAAAAGCCTCCGGAATTGTCGGAGGCGAAAACAAGGGGGCTGAAGAAGGGTTGGGATCAGAAGCGATATCCGACACCAGTACCTATGATGTATGGGTTCAGGTCCAGATCGTATTTGGTTCCGGAGATCCTGGCTTCAGTGTCGACATTCAGATATTTGAAATCGGCGTTAAAAAACCAGTTATTTCCGAGAGCCACATCTGCCCCGGCTTGAGCTGCCCACCCAAAACTGCTGGATATATGAAAATCGGTAACATTGAGGACGCCGTTTGCCTTTTCGTCAAAAGGAATGACATAGTTGACGCCAAAACCGATATAGGGGCTTATTTGAGAGTTCGGAAGCGGATGGTACTTAAGAGTGAGGGTCGGAGGAAGCAGCCATGTGGAACCAAGACTTCTTCCCTGTGCAACGAGATCATGCTTGGTAACACCGAGGATCAATTCGCTCGAAAAGTTGCGGGAGAAGAAGTACTCCAGGTCGAGCTCCGGAGCGACGGCAGTCTTAGCCTCCACTTCCAGGTTGCTGATGCGGCTATCGACACTTTGATCGGGAACAACAACCAGTGCGCGCAGCCTTACGCCGAACTTCTTAAAATCCTCAGCAGCCGCTATCCCCGCCATCATCGAAAATACCAGAAGTGTACTAAGAACGCACATTACAACATTTCCACGCCACATGTTTCTCATTTTTTTCTCCTGTTTGTGTGATTTAAAAATGGTAAGACAGACTTCGTAACCTCCTTCAACCCCCAACAAAATACCAACAAGACCTTTTTAGTCCTTTATTATGTCGAGCGACACGTCTGCTGTTTCCGGATATTTGTTACAATATAGTCTTTTCCCGGGACGGCTACGAGTCGATGGCAGGAATAACCAGCCATGCCGGGTACGCAACAGACTTAGCAGTAAATCAGACTGCAAAGAGAAACAAAGAGGATTAACAAGAGCGGATTGGTCCACTTTTATCAAAATTCTTTATCCTCGTCAAGAAGAACTTCCCATCTTCGCCCTTCTCCGACCCCGACGACAAAAACTTAACCTTGTCAGCGCCAAAGTTTTCCTCTAATATGCGTCGCCGAATTGTAATTCCAAGTTTCAGGAGGGAAAAATGAAGCAAGTGGTTCTGTTTTTTTGTTTGCTGTGCATGGTGATGTTTATGGCTGGAAACGCGGTTGCCGATGACTTGAAAGGGAGATTCGGCGTAACCGGTCGTCTTGGATTTCTGATCCCTGCAGACAGCAAGGTTGATTTCCCGGACGGCAAACATGTAGCCGAGACGAGTACTGCATTTGTCGGCGGCGGCGGACTCATTTACGGGGTGGACAACAATATCGCCCTTGAGCTTGATGTTACCCATACGGAATTCGACATGAAAACAGGTGGGGTCAAACTGGGAACCGTTGAAACCAACAACCTCTCCATTGGCGTCCAATACCGATTCCCAAAAAACAGCGACATCGTCCCTTACATCGGCGCCGGGGTCGACGTGCTGGTCAACGACTTTTCGGCAGGCTCTGCAGATACGGTTTTCGGCCTGCACCTGAGCGGCGGTCTCGATTATTTCATCACCAGGGAATTAGCCCTGACCGGGGAATTAAAGGGAGTGGCGGCATTTGACGCAGACATCAACCGAACAGCCGGAACCAGAATCAATTACGACCCTTCCAGTATAGCTGGGACATTTGGTGTCAGGGTGTTTTTCAACTGATTTGAATGAAATGCAGGTCAATACAGTATGACGAAAGGCGGTCCACTGACCGCCTTTTGCTTTTTATTGCGGAAATCAACGAATGCGGTTCAGGATGAAGCCAGGTTCCTGCAACGGCCCGAGGGGATTGCGCAGGTCACGATGTTCGTCGATCTGGGGATCGCCGCTCCATAGCTTGTAAGACACGTGCTCGTTCACGAGCACGAGAAGCGCCTTGAATTGCCAGCCGGTTTCATGCGACTTGCGCCTGAAGTTGAAGATGTCGAGCCAGAAGCTGCCGATGCGCCGGGTATGGGTCCTTTTCGGTTCGAACACGTATGAGCGGCAGTCGTTCCGCGCCCGGAGACATGCCTGCAGCCCCGGATCAAGCTCTGCCATGGGGATCGACTGGACCGTGGCGGCTATATCGAGATAGTTGAGGATCTTCACGTTAGGCGAGGTTTTAATATCGTAACCGAGCTTTTTCAGCTCCTCGACGGTGGTCTTGTCGGGGATGATCTTATCGTAGGCGGTTTTCGCTTCGGCAAAGGTTTGCCACGGGGACTCAACGGTCTCCCTGGCACTCGGCAGAAGCGCGCTGCATCCTGCCAGGAGGCTCAAGACGCCGGCAAAGGCCAGACGTATAAGCATCTCCGCTACCATAACCACACGCCCCGGAATAAAAACTGCTTAGTTTCCGACCCATGCCGGAATACTATAATTATATCGTGTTCCTGCCGTTTGCCAGTGCCATCCCGCATATTCTCCGCTACGGATAACTTCGGCATCCCCGCAACGAGCTGAATATATGGGCGCTTCCCATGGTTATTGACAATTACCCAGCTTCCACATAATCTTGCCCCATACATTAACGGGATAAACTCAGCACGCAAATAATAACAGAGGAGTGAACGATGATTTCCAGCGACATAACTTCAAAAGTCAACTGGTATGGACAGGATCACATTGTCAAGGTCAACTGGGAAAGCGACAACGGCGATTTGATTTCTGCAAGGTGCCTGGTCGACGGCAAAGAGATTGTAAAGTTTTTCAGGGGGAGATGGACAAATAAAAAGGGCAATAAACGTTATGACAGCGATCATTTTATCATCCTGAAAAGATGCTGTGTTGATAACTTCAAAGACTCGAAAAACATGCTCCCGGCGTTTATGCCCATTTTCAGCATCATTCATGGCGAGGAAATGTAGACAGGGCAAGCGGCAAGACGAGCTGGCCGGCTGCGGTTCGCCGGATGAAAAGGGACCTGTTGCCTCTCAAGATGGTGCGGGACTGGTCTCAGTAAAGGTCAACGGTGAAAGAGTAAAAGTAAGGGGACATACCTTCCCCCCTTTCGGCGAGGAAATAGCGGTAATAAAACTTGATTTTCTCCGGCTTGGAGCCGGGCGTGACAGGCAGACTGAAGGAGAACGGAGCGTACTCGTCCATCGACATGGTTATTGGCAACAAAAATGAAGTATGCTCGGAGATTTTTTTCCCTCCCTCGTCAAGAAGGGTTGCGGTCAGTTCCAGGTCCCTGATGTAAGCGTAACGGGTATTCTTGACAAAGCCGTCGATACTGACAACTTTGTCGTTTTGCGCGGTTCTCCAGAAGAGCGACAAATCATAGAATTTGTAGCTCTTCGGATAGAGCAAAGGATCGTATTTCGGTACACTGTACCCCTGGCAGGCTGTCAGCAAGAAAAACGCAACAATAATGACGGATATTTTCGATGCCATTATATCGGTATATCACAAAATCTGCCGATTTCCATTTCCCCCCTCCCCTACGCTGCATCAACGCATTAGGATACGGTCAGGAAAAAGGGATTGCTGCCGGAAGGGCAATAGTGATATATATAAACAGTACCTGAACCACAGGGAGCCCCCCTGTGGTTTTTTATTTTTCCAAAAGGGAGTCAATCAAAGCATGATAAGCGCATCAAACATTACCCTTGCCTACGGCAAGAGAGTCCTATTCAAAGACGTCAACATAAAGTTCACCCCCGGGAACTGCTACGGACTAATCGGCGCCAATGGCGCAGGAAAATCCACCTTTCTGAAGATTCTCTCCGGCGAGGTGGAAGCAGACAAGGGGGAGATCACGGTCGGCCCCAGGGAAAGAATTGCAGTACTGCGACAGGACCAGTTCGCCTTCGATGAAGAGTCGGTATTCAACACCGTCATCATTGGTCACGCACGTCTATACCAGGTAATGGCCGAGCGGGAGGCAATCTACTCCAAGGCGGATTTCTCCGAGGCGGACGGGATTCGCTCCGCGGAACTGGAGGCGGAATTCGCCGAAATGAACGGCTACGAGGTGGAGTCCGAAGCGGCTGTTCTCCTGAACGGTCTCGGCATCTCCGAGGAGCTGCGGCAAAAGAAGATGAAGGAACTGGAAGCAGGGGACAAGGTGCGGGTGCTCCTCGCCCAAGCCCTCTTCGGCAACCCTGACGTGCTCTTGTTGGACGAGCCGACCAACCACCTGGACCTGAAGTCCATCGCCTGGCTGGAGGATTTCCTCTACCGCTTTTCAAACACGGTCATCGTCGTTTCCCACGACCGCCACTTCCTCAACCAGGTCTGCACCCACGTGGCAGATATCGACTTTGGCAGGATCCAGGTCTACGTGGGGAACTACGACTTCTGGTATCAGGCAAGCCAGTTGACCCTCAAGCAGAAGCAAAACGACAACCGCAAGGTTACCGATAAGGCCAACGAGCTGAAGGAGTTCATCCAGCGTTTCAGTTCCAACGCATCCAAGGCAAAACAGGCCACTTCGCGAAAAAAACTCCTGGAGAAGCTCACCATCGAGGAGATGCCGGTTTCATCAAGGAAGTACCCGTACGTGGTGTTCAAGCCGGAGCGCCCCTGCGGCGACATCATCCTGGAGATAAACGGTCTCTCCAAGCAGGTTGACGGGATTGCCGTGTTAAACGACCTCACGCTCACCGTCCGCAAAGGGGACAAGATCGCCTTTGTCGGCGCCAACAGCCTGGCCAAGACGACCCTCTTCCAGATCCTCGCCGGCGAGCTGGAGCCGGACGCAGGTTCCTTCCGCTGGGGAATAACCATCACTCCCGCCTATTTCCCGAAGGAAAACAGCGCCTACTTTGAAAACGACCTGAACCTCATCGAATGGCTTGGCCAGTTTTCTCCCCCCACCGAAGGGGAGTCTTTTGCCCGCGGTTTCCTCGGCCGGATGCTTTTCTCCGGGGAAGAGGCGATGAAAAAGACCAGCGTCCTCTCAGGCGGAGAGCGGGTCCGCTGCATGCTGTCGAAGGTGATGCTCACCGGCGCCAACGCCCTCATCCTCGACGAGCCGACCAACCACCTGGACCTGGAATCGATCACCGCCCTGAACAACGGTCTCATCGCCTTCACGGAAGTAGTACTTTTCTCCTCCCACGACCACGAGTTCGTCTCCACCGTGGCAAACCGGATCGTAGAGATCACCCCCGGCGGGATCATCGACCGGGTAATGGGCTTCGAAGAGTACCTGGAAGATGCCGAAGTAACGGGGCTTCGGGACGAGCTGTTCCACGGCCATCAGGAACTGGCGCTATAAGGGGCACCACCTTTCCGCAATCAGGGGCGCAGCATGCTGCGCCCCGCCGTTAGCCTTGAATCAAGTAAATACACCAGACATATATCCCCCCATCCAACCAAGATCCCAATAATTTCCTCAAATTTGAACTGATCTCCTGCAGACTATCTTCAGAAGGCTACATCTTTCCTAACTGCTATTATCCCTAGAAAAAACATTTGCCACAGAGTCACAGAGACACAGAGATTTATTAATTCAATAAATACAGCTAGTTATAGCTCCAAAGATATTTTTTACATTTCAGATCGCCTTTTATCGGCTTTTCTCTGTGATATCCTCCGTGTCTCTGTGTCTCTGTGGCGGAAGTACCATTTTTAGGATTATTAGTTATAATCTTCTAAAGTGCTGCCGAAGGTCCGTTTCCCATTCGTTTGGTTACGTTTAGGCGAATTTTCTATCAAAATACAATGAACAAGGCGTGACGCTTTTACAGCACACGGCCTGAACAGGGGAAACTGCCATGAAACTTCTCTTTGCCGGCGACGTGATGCTCGGCCGGCTCGTCAACCGGGCTTTGCAGCGCCTGCCGCCGGAGTACCCCTGGGGGGACACCCTCCCCCTCTTCGCTACAGCCGACTGGCGCATGTGCAATCTTGAGTGTGTCATTTCAGACAATGGCACGCCATGGTCGCTCACACCGAAGATATTCCATTTCCGCTCTGATGCCGAAAACGTGGCCGTGCTGCAAGCGGCCCATATCGATGCCGTTTCCCTCGCCAATAACCACTCACTCGATTACGAATACGAAGCGATGTTCGACATGCTCCGCATCCTGAACAAAGCAAAAATCGCCCACGCCGGTGCCGGTGCCGATCTGGCAGAGGCCTCCCTTCCGACCGTTTCACAGGTACAGGGGTTAAGGATCGGCGTAATCGCCTTCACCGACAACGAACCTGCGTGGGAAGCGGCAACGGAACAAGCAGGAGTCTGGTTCGTTCCCATCGACCTGGAAAACGAGCGGACTGCCGGGCTCATGGCAAAAATACGCCGCGTCAGGACAGAAACGGATCTGCTCGTGGTTTCCGTCCACTGGGGCCCCAACTGGGGGCATGAACCGCCGCCGGAACATATCGGCTTCGGCCGGGCACTGATCGATGCCGGAGCCGATGCGGTCTTCGGTCACTCGGGCCACGTCTTCCGGGGGATCGAGATATACCGGCAACGGCCGATCATTTACTGTGCTGGCGACTTTATCGACGATTACGCAGTGGATGAAGTAGAACGTAACGACCGGTCGATGATTTTCATCCTCGGATATGATCAGTGTTCTTTGAGCAAGATCCGCCTTTATCCGACCGTGATTCGGGATTTCCAGGCGCGCCTGGCTCAGGGCTCGGAAGCGGAATGGATCGGCCGAAAAATGCAGCAGCTGTGTGCAGATCTGGCTACTTCAAGCCTATGGCTCAGGGATGAACAGTGCCTGGAAATCGTGCCGACCTGAAGCACCTGCAAGCCGTTGTATTTCCTGCATGTTCATTAAATACAGTTTCCCCATTCAAGCAAATACCGTTTTAAATAATCCCAAAATAACGACCAATCATCCGCAAAGCCTTCAGACAGCCGACTTCATCCTTTATATAAGAAACAAACGTATGCCCAGCAAAGATTATTTTACCACTGGTTGCTTTAATGATAAAATGGTGTTATAAATTTTATACGGCCTGACACACTTGTCCAACCAACCGGCGACAACGGAGGGGTTCACATGGCAACGGAAACATTACGCAAAGATTACCCTGAGGGATTCGAGGGCGCTATTGCCGGCCTTACACTTTCAGACGTGATTCAACTGAAGGGAATAAATCGTTTTTCCGGGTGTATTTCCGTGGAATACGGGAACAGGCTCGGGTATATATTTTTCCGTGATGGAGAGATAATCCATTCCGAACAGAATGGCGAATCGGGGGCTGATGCTTTTTATGAAATCATGAGATGGCCTTCCGGAAGCTTTAAGGTTCAACCAAAAGTAACAACCACCAACAATACCATTCAGGATAACTGGCGTTTCCTCATTCTTGAAGCGCATCGATTGATGGACGAACGTCACGAAGGGGACAAGACCGATCTTTCACCAGCCGCGGTCAATACAGCCACGGGAAGCGAAGCCCGCCCGACAAGCACCATCTCCGCAAAACTCAAACAGATACCCGGCGTAGAACATGCCGTGTTGATGGGAAAGGACGGTGTCCCCACGTCCGACCGGAGCCTTGAGGGAGAAATCCTTGCGGCACAAGGAACATTCCTGGCGCTGACGGCCGATCGGCTAGGCGGTTTCTTTGGCGCCGGCAGCCTCAAATCGGCCGCAGTTCAAGGGGAAGTGCGCCAGTTGCTCCTTTTTGAGTCGAGACAGCAGTACCTGAGTGTTGCGGTAAAGCCTGACTCCCGTCTTGACGCGGTTGAAGCGGAAATCAAAAAGGCCCTCGTCCCCAATAAATAACGGCTTGTCGCATTAAAGAATGTGAAGACAGCTGATGCGGAAATGCAGTAATGGGAGGGAATCATGGAGGCGGTTCTACAGCAGATCAATACGGTGCCAGGCGTAATCGGCAGCCTGATATGCAGGGAAAACGGCGAACTTGCGGCGCACTCTTTCCCGCCCCTCTTCGATGGCGCAATCCTGCAGAATGCGGCTGATGCAGTGGCAGAAAGTTCCGTGGGGCTTTCAAGCTCAACCGGCGACGTGAAAATTATCGACCTGCGCTATGACGATGGGCGCATCCTGGTGAAACCGCTGCAGCAGTCATTCCTGCTGCTGCTTTGCACTAAAACGTTAAACCTGCAACTGCTGGTCATGTCCCTCAACGTTGCGACAAAGAAGCTCGAAAAACTCTGCCAAACACGGACAACCGCCCCTTTATCTATGACCATGCCGGCCGTACAACCTACCAGAGCAATGGTCCTGACAACGGAGAAAGGGATACTCCTGCAGACGGAGATCATGAAATCCACTGCCAACACTTTCTGGGACCAGATGTTGGACGTGGTTGCCATTAACAGAACCACATCCCTGGAAATCAGTAATTTCTTCAAAACGGGAGCGTTCAAGAAAATCAAGCTTACCAACCAGGTCACCGGTCACAGTAAAAGTTTTCCCATAAGGATCATCAACAATGACAGCGAGCAAAGGTTTACCGGGAAAGCGGTAATCAGCCTGGCCATTGCGGAAACGCTCCGGGTAAACTCCAACGATCAGCTCCTCGCAGAACTTGTCGTCGGTGGAGGAAGATTGGGCTGGGAAGGGATCTGACTTCTTCGTTGCAGATATAGGCCTAAGACAGGTCAATAGATGGCGTAGTTCGCCGGATCGGAAAAAACCTCTTTCAGAAACATGTTATTAAGATAGTGGCCTGTCTTGTGCGCCTCTACCCGCCCGAGCAGACGGTAACCACAGGTGTAGAAATCGCCGATCAGGTCGAGGATCTTGTGGTTAACCAGTTCCTTCTTGTAGCGGAGACCCTGTGGATTGACGATGCTGTCGCCGCCGATCACCACTGCGTTGTCGAGGGACCCACCCTTGGCCAGTCCTGCCTTCTTTATCGCCTCGATCTCCTCATGAAGAACAAAGGTACGGGAGTTGATTATGGAAATGGCGTTTTCCACATCCATGACCCTTTTGCGCTGCCGCCCAACGGGGGGCCGGAACTCGATGGTCATGGTGATGTCAAGGGTATTGAGCGGTTTCACCCGGACATAGGCATCGTTATGCTTGACTTCAACGGGACGCTGCACCTTGAGATAGACCCCCGACTCCGGGAATTCATAGATACCGGCCCGCCAGAGCTCATGGTAGAACTCCCAGGCAGAACCGTCCATGATCGGGACCTCCGGGCCGTCGATATAGACGATGCAGTTGGTGATGCCGGAGAAGTAGAATGCCGCCATCAGGTGCTCGATGGTCGCCACAGATGCGCCGTTGGCGGCAACCTGGGTGGAAAGTCGGGTATCGGCAACCATGTCGTAGCGTGCGGGGATGAGGTTGCCGTTAAAGACGAAGGCAATGCCGAATTCACGCCGGGGGAGGAATTCCATGGTCACTTCCCGGCCGGTGTGCAGGCCGATGCCGGCCAGCTTGAAGATGCGATTTATGGTGGTCTGTCGTTTGATCATGATCGGGGTGTACTTCCTTTTCTTCTTTATGAAATATATCGGCGCAGCTCACCCACCCGATTACCGGCGGGTCCGACGGCTAACATAACCCGAAAAGTGTTTTTTTAGGAGGAAAAAATAGGGTGGACAGTCAAAAAAAGCGGCAAAAAAACCCCGGACCTTCAGGCCGGGGCTTTTTTCTGCAGAGCAACCGTAGAGGGGTTGCCAAGTTCATTGCTAACGTCGACCTCCTCCATACATCTCGCCGGGAGGAGTGCTCCGCCACTGTTCACGCATGTGGCGGCGCTCCTCAGGGGTCATCTTTTTCCATTTCTCGCGCAAGGCCTGCCGCTCCTCCTGAGGCAGCCCCCTGAACCACTTGTACCTGCTGCGGATGTTCTCCTGCTCTTCGGGAGGGAGTTGGCGGAACCGCCGGTAACGCTCGCGGATACGTTCCCGTTTTTCATGGGGAAGCTGCTGCCACCCCTTGAATCGCTCTTTTGACTGCTCCTGTTCCTCGGGCGGCATCAATTTCCAACGTTCGACCCCCTTGCGCAAACGTTCCTGCCTTTCTGCGGGGAACTTGTCCCATCGCTCGGCAAAAGGCTTGAGCACCCGTTGTTCTTCGGATGACAGGCTGTCCCAGGTCGTCCCCTGCTGCCCGGCACGGACACCCGTCGCCAAAAACAGCATGCAGATGGCAAGCGCAATTCCCAGACATTTATTCATCGTTTTTTCCCTTTTGCGGCGGGGTTTTCTTCTCAGCGCGCATCGCCGTTCTCCGCCAGCCAGCGATAAAATTCCAGGTCATCGTAGAGATCAAACTGCTCCTGCGAAGCGACAATCTCCGTATCTTCAGGGTGGGCCGCCACCATGTTCCGCCGGGGAGCGGCTGACCAGAGGGAAACCGCGACAACGGCCACTGTTACCGTGGCAAATCCTCCAGCGGTAACCCACCGAGGAATATCGCCAAATCTCCACCCACCCGTATGGGCCTTTTCCAGCGCCCGCATCCTGCCGCTCTTCAACCGCGCCAGCGTAACGGGATCGAGCTGTTCGACGCCGCAATCGAGCTCTTGTTTGATCCTCTGTAAAAATTCCTTTTCCCGTTTGTCGATGTTCATGAACGGTACTCCCCTAAAAGCCCCTGCATGGTATGCACAGCACGCGAATAATGGGTTTTAACGCTCCCTTGCGAGCAGCCCATGGCACAGGCTGTCTCAGCCACATCCAGCCCCTCCCAGGCACGCAGGAGAAAGGCCTGCTGCTGGCGGAGCGGCAATGATTTGACCGCCCTTTCCAGTGCCGACGCCAGGTCCCGCCTCAGCAGCAGTTCGGCAGGCGTATCTCCCCGGCTATCCGCAACGTTCTCCAGTTGGTCGCCATCATTTTCATCACCGTCACCCGCTCCGCCGAACCAGAAGCGAAGACGGTTACGCACCGTGTTGCGACGGTGCCAGTCGGTAATCCGGCTCTGGAGAATCCGGTAAAACAACGGTTTCCATTCACCTTCCGGCCGCGTTGCATAGCGTCGGACAAAATCGAGCATTGCATCCTGGGCAAGGTCAAGGGCGTCATCAAGGGTGCCGACGGCTATCTGCGCCATCCGCAACGCACGACGCTCAACATCCGCCAGGAACAGATTTAATGCCTCAGTCGTATCCAGCTGAACTCCCTGCGCCGTCAAACTGTTTTTATCCGGCAATGGCGCTTATATCATCAATAACGCACGTCTTTTACATGCGTTGACACGAGGGTATCATTTTATTGTGGATGAGCGCCACCATTTTGAAAGGGGGAAAGGAAGATGAAGGATTATCGGGTAAACCGCCGGACGACCTCGGTGAAGCGGGGATAGGCTGCCAGCAGTTCGGACCGGGAGGGGATGGTAAAATCAGCAAAGTCGAAGCCGGGAGCCACCAGGCAGGTAGCCATGGTAAAGTCGCCAAGGGAACGGGCGGCCTGAAGCACGCCAGGGGGAACGACCATGAACGGCTCTCCATCGTCGCCGGCCTGGGTCAATCTCAAAAGCCTGGGGCTATCTTCCAGCAGTACGAGCTCCAGAGGAGCCCCGGCCAGATGTATCCAGGTCTCTTCGCTCCGCACCCGGTGAAAGGCGGAGAAATCCTCCTTAGCCAGCAGGAAGTAGATGGCGGTCATGGCGACCCGCTCGCCGGGATAGCCTGGCAGCAGCCCCAGTGAACGGCTTGAACGATGGATCTCCCGGTACCACCCACCCTCGGGATGTGGCAGAAGTCCATAACGGGCGATGAGCGATTCAAAAGTCACTTTCAGGTCCTCCCGGATGGATTTTGCATAAATGTAAGGGACTCGGAAATTACTAATGTACCGAGATCGCGCCTGGATTCGGAGTCAGATTTTGCTGCGCCGATTGAGCAAAACCGCAGGCGTAGCAGGGCTACGCTGAGGATTTTGCGATTGAGAAACAGTGAAATCTGGCCCGAAGCCAGGATGCGAGATGGTATATTTGTATTTTCCGAGTCCCTAAGCAACTAAAACTCCGCATGCCTCGGTGTCCGCGGAAAAGGAATGACATCGCGGATGTTCTCCATGCCGGTCAGGTACATGAGCAGCCGCTCGAATCCCAGGCCAAAACCGGCATGGGGGCATGATCCCCAGCGTCGGCTGTCGAGATACCACCAGAGCCCGTCTTCGTTTATCCCCATTTGAGCCATCCGCTCCAGGAGGAGGTCAAGCCGCTCCTCACGCTGGCTGCCGCCCATGATCTCTCCCACCTTCGGCACGAGCAGGTCCATGGCTGCCACGGTTTTGCCGTCGTCATTCTGTCGCATGTAAAAGGCCTTGATGTCCTTTGGGTAGTTGACGAGAAAGACCGGCCCGCCGACCACCTTCTCGGTAATGTAGCGCTCGTGCTCCGATTGCAGGTCGAGCCCCCACTCCACGGGAAAGGCAAAGGGGACCTTCGCCTTTTTCAGGTGGGTGATTGCCTCCGTATATTCCATGACGGCAAAAGAAGAATCGGCCACCGCCCGAACGCGCTCCAGCAAACCCTTGTCGATCTGCTCGTTAAAAAACGCCATATCTTCGCCGCAGTTATCGAGGACGTGACGACAGAGGAATTTCAGGAAATCCTCGGCCAGCTCCGCATCGGCCATGAGGTCGGCAAAGGCCATCTCCGGCTCGATCATCCAGAATTCCGCAGCATGCCGGGCGGTATTGGAATTCTCCGCGCGAAAGGTCGGGCCAAAGGTGTAAATATCGGAAAAAGCCTGGGCGAACAGCTCACCTTCCAGCTGGCCGCTGACCGTAAGCCCCGTGGCCTGGGCAAAGAAGTCTCCGGAGTAATCGACTTCTCCCGCCGCAAGCGGCGGTTTTGCCATGTCCAGGGTGGTGACGCGAAACAATTCCCCTGCCCCTTCGCAATCGTTGGTAGTGATGATCGGGGTGTGAACGTAGAGGAATCCCCGTTCGGCAAAGAAACGGTGCACGGCCTGGGCCAGGGATGAACGGACCCTGAACACCGCACCGAAGGTATTGGTGCGGGGACGCAGGTGGGCGATGGTCCGCAGGTATTCGAAACTGTGTCGCTTTTTCTGCAACGGGTAGGAATCGTCCGCAGGGCCGATGATCTCCAGCTCTTCCGCCGCAAGCTCGTATTTCTGACCTGCTGCCGGAGACTCCCGCAATATGCCCCGTACAGCAACTGCACTGCCAGTGCCGATCCGGCAGACATCCTGATAATTGGGGAGGGCCGGCTCGACCACTACCTGGAGACTGGCCATACAGGAACCGTCATTGATGGCGAGGAATGTCACGTCCTTCCCTACCCGCACCGTCCTTACCCACCCCTTAAGTACAAGCTCTTCACCCGGCCGGGAAGCCGCCAGCGCCGCACTGACCCTTGTTCTACCGTACATGTTCGAACTCCGTTCGTCTTCATTTTTCGATAATACTAGCATATCGTAAATGCAACCACAAAACCATAGTTGACACTAAAGGGCCTTGGGGTATATTTTAGCACGGTGATGATGAGACTATCCGTAATTATCCTGTTAATAGCCCTGCTGACGCTGGCAGAAGCCAACGCGGGCAATTCAGCGCGCAATTTCGGCGGGGTCGGCATCGATGGAGTCCCCTGGGCCAACGGGCAGATTGTGGTACGCCAGATGGTAGCAGGCGGCCCCGCACATCTGGCAGGACTCAAAGTCGGCGACATCATCACCCATATTGACGGAAAAGCGACCATGGGAAGCAACTTTCAGGATATGGTCGAACACCGGCTGCGCGGCGAAGCCGGCACCAGGGTCATGCTAAAGGTCAGCAGACCGGGGAACAGCAAACCGCTGACATTCACCCTCACCCGCAGGCAACTGGTCACAGCCGGCAACAAGAAGAACTGAAACAGATACCCAGCAAGAACCATAAATCGACAAACCCTGAGGATATGACCATGCCCGCCATAATCAGAACCATCATCGTCCTGACCTTTATTCTGCTTGCCGCCATCTGCCAGGCGGAAACCGCGGCCGATGGTCCCCAGAGCCCGATTAGCCCAGCAGCACCAGCCAAGCATAAGTATCCGAAGATCGTCCTCTATTCGGTCTCATGGTGCCCCCATTGCAAACAGGCAAAGGAATACTTCACGAAAAATAACATCCCTTTTATCAACAGGGATGTGGAGCTCGACGATGCCGCCATGAACGATCTGACCAGGAAATACAAGAGCCAGGGGGTGCCGGTCATCGTCGTCGGCGATGACAAGGTGATTTTAAAGGGATTTGATGAGCAAAAGTTTCTGAAGGCGATCAAGGGCCTGCAAGAAAAATAAGACGCAAAAGGGGAGCGGAAATGCTCCCTTTTTGCGCGCTGAAAGTTTTCAACGGTTGATGTCTCTTTGGAATCACCTTCGGCGTCGGTTCACGGCTTCCCTGATTTGCGCCTCATAAGCAGTAACGCCAAGCAGATCGAGCTCGCAATAGTTGCGTAACTCAGCACCACGAGTGGTTTCCACAAGGCAGGTTCATAACTCCACACCACACTGTGCCGCCCCGCCGGAAGAAATACCCCCCGGAAATAGAGGTTAGACCGCCAAACTTTCTGCGGAACACCGTCAATCGTTGCCTTCCATCCAGCAGCATACCTCTCCGTACTTGCCAGGAAACCGCCCGCAGAGCCCGGCACATCCACCGTCATAGCTATTTTCTCGGGCGCATAGGAAATAAGGCGCACGGCGCCGAAACTCCCCGGCACTACCCCGGCCCCGGCCAGAGAGGCGGGCGGGTTATCGAGAAAAACCGGCACGGGCGACATTCTTCCCGTAGCTGACAATTTATTGAGAGTGACGTCTTTCCCGAGTGACCTTTCAACTCCGGGGGAGATCCAGAATCTTACCGGAGAACTGATAACCTCGGCAAAACGACTGTTGCAGAGAATGTCATTGAAGCCGGGGGTTGAAAAGGCAGTATATCCGGCAACAACCGGCTCTTTAAAAATCTGCTGGGAATTCATGCAACCAGTGAGCCCCTGCAGAAGTCTCCCACCCGGTTCGCCGGCAATGACCGTCGTCCTTTTATGCAGCCGGTTTTCAATGAAATCTATGTTGCCCTGCCCACTGGACCAGACGGTCTTTGAATTATTGTAAAGGTGCCCCCCCATATCAGCAAGAACCAGGACGAACAGAGCTGCCGGGATAAGCCTGTTCAAATGTTCCTTGCCGTTTGCCGACCAATACCACAGAAGTGACAAGCTTACAGGAACGACGATCAAACCGGGCAGATAAAGCCGCATGAGATTCGCATCAAACGAAAACCCTCGTTTAATCGAGAAGATGCCCACCGCTATGCCCAGCAAAATAGCGCCGGACGCCCAGGCAAGCGTCATTTTAAATAAATGGCGTCGGTGCTCCGGATGCCTGATTAAATATGAGAAGCCGAGTCCGGCAGCAAGGCATAGAGGGAAAATCCAGAAAAGACGAAAGGCTGCGTTATAGCGCATGTAGCGCAAGGGCGGTAACAGATAGTAAAGCAAAATGCGCAACCCACCCTGCCCTCCCAACGATACGGTGAACATGAATAGTACAAATACCACCAGCCAGAGGCGCCGTACACGCCCCTCCCTTACCCACCAGAAGTATGCCAGGGGTATCGTCAGCATTCCCATATAGGCGTTGGTCATGGACAGATCGGCAAGCATCCACCTTGTTCCATAGACGGTACCGGGAAGATCGGCAAAAAGAACGGTAGCATAGGGAAAAACAAGTGAAATTGCGGCACGATAGGAGAAAGGGCTGCCGAAGTTTGCGACATCCGGTGACAGCGGTGCAATACGATCGGTAAAACCGGCGCCTTCAACGAAAAATGCGTTCAGGATGGGAGCCCAAACAGCCGCCAGAATAATTAAAACCAACAACAAAGTCCCGGCAATCCACCAAACCTTTTCCATAACAGGGCGGAGATCATGTTCGTCACCACCGTGCCATGGTATAAATCGAAGTATGAGCCAAAGCGCCAGGCTAAACCCCGTAAAAGATATCAATGCCGGATAGCCGCCGCCCATTGCGCAGAAACCTAAGGCAACGCCCGACAAGAGTGCGCACCAGAGCTGGGAACGGGCAACAGCCTTGTCCGCCAGACCGATAATCCAAGGCAACCATGCAGCAAGCAGGACATACGGCGTATGCTGGGCGTTGCCTACGAAAAAGCCGGAAAGCGTATATGTCGCTGCGGCAAATAAGGCACCCAAGGGGGTTGCCCCAAAATACCTGGACAACCACATCATTCCTGCCCCACCCCACCACCAGTGGAGCGCCCAGAAGGCAACAAACCCCAAGGAAGATTTGTTCAGCAGGGCGCCGAGGAAAATTGCAATGGGATTCAGAGTGAACTTCTGAGGGTCTGCATGGAAAGGGTCTCCGCAATTTGAGTAGGGGTCCCACAACGGGAACCGCCCTTCACGGATCACATCGGCAAGATAGGTGAATGACGGGTAATAAAAGTCGTTTGCGTCCCAGACAGGTTCTACGATCTGCAGCAGTAGCGGGGAAAGAAGCGCTATCAAATAAAATGTAAAGAATAGATAGGCAAATGACCAGGATCTGTAAAATGAGTGGGATGTCTTCACAGGATTATTCCTCATATCCGGCTATAAACAGGCATGTCATCAATATATAAAAAAAGATCGTTATCTGTTGATCCAATCGCAAAGCCGTTCACCGTCACAAGGAACGATTAATTAAATAAGGGCTAATGTGCCACAAGTTACCTCAGCAGAAGGAGGGGTGTCAAGGAAATATGCGAAACGGGTTGATCGGCCATCAACCCGCTTTCGTCAAAAGCGGGGCTTTCTTCGGAGAAGCCAAGAAGGATGAGAACCGGCAGGGAGAAACAATCGGCCGATGGAGACAGGTAAAACAGGGATGGGATCAAGCAGATGATGCCGCCGTGCAAGTGAAACACAATGGCACAGCATCCGGTTAAACTGCTAAGTCCCGCCGCTTTTGGTGATGAGCATCACCCCGGTGCAGACCAGGATTGTGCCGACCCATCTCAACGGCGTCACCACCTCGCCGAGGAAATATTGGGAAAGGAAAGCCACCAACACGTAATTGAGGGCCTGCATGGGAAGCGCTACGGTAAGGTCCTCCCAGGAGAGCACCGCCAGCCAGAGGAAAAAGAACACCGCCAGCATGGCGGTGCCGATAATCAGCTTGGGAGTAGTGAGCGCCTTAATCGCCACATTGAGTATCCCGCGCAGGTTCATGGCCGAAATATCGCCGATCTCCTTCATCCCCTTCGCAAGCAGAATGTCGCCGATGGTTCCGGCAGTAACGGCCAATAACATGACTATGAAGGTCTTAAGCATAAGTCTTTCTTTCTCCCCGGTAATTTCGCAGGGTAATTCCCATATTTTTCAGTTTCTCTTTCACGGCAGGGCTGGTCAACGCCGCCAGTTCACCTTCATGCTGGTAGTCGGGCATCCATTTTTTCAATTCATCGCAGGGATGACAGCCCGGATGAAAATATATCTCCGTAACACCCTCGTCAAGGCTGTCTAAAGCCCTCAGCAGGTAATCCTCGGTCATACGGCCGGAATTGAGCAGTCCCTTCACCTCGTCGGTGTGTGAGATGCTCCGCACTGTCAGCTCAGGCTCGCAGCGCCGTGCCAGTCTGGAAAAAATGAAGGCATCCGCAGCCTTACCCATGACCCGTCGCCGGTCTATGGCAAGGTCGGTGAAAAGCCGCTCGCGGCTGAGGCGGAAACTGGCGATGCCGTACCTGGGCATCAGTTCGAGCAGGATGTCGAACACCACCGGATGCATGTGAATATTGAGGTGGCCGTCGATATGGGAAAGGGGGATGCCAGTTGCCAGGAACTTTTGTATCTGCGCCTCTATCTCCCGATAGAGCTGCTTGCGCAGGGACTTCAGAAAAAAATAACGCATGCCCGCCATCACTGGGTCGTTGGGGAAGTTCCCCTCCCGGTCGACGAGGGAGGGAAAGCCGGGATGCCCCGCTACCGCCCTCCCCTGCACCAGCGTGAGATGCAGTCCCACCTGAAGGCCGGGGTTCTCCCCTGCAAGCGCCACCGCTTCTTCAAAGCCGCTTCCTCCGACCATGAGCGAGGTGCTGGTCAGTATCCCTTCATGCCAGGCAGAGATGATGCCCTTGTTGGCGCCTCTGGAAAGGCCGAAATCATCGGCATTTATAATGAGCTCTTTCATCGATGGCTACGCTTACTTACAGCCTTCGCTGGCCTGCTTGCGTTTACGCATGTACTCCAGGTACTGCTTCCCTTCCTTGAGCAGCTTGCGCCGTTCCTCCCCGTTGACGATCATCCTGCCGATGCTGCGCAGGATGTATTTGGGGCGGAAATAGAACTTGTCGTAAAAGAGTTCGACCGCATCGAAAATCTCCTTGTTGGACAGGTGCGGATAGTTGATGACGCAGGCCTGATGACCTGTTTCATCGAGGAAGATATCCGAGGTGATCCACCCCTCCTGCTTGCAGAGGTCGTAGAATTCCGTGCCGGGATAGGGGGAAGCGAGGGAGACCTGAATGGAGTTCAGGTCAAGAAATTTGGCGTATTCGATGGTTTCCCGGATGGTCTCGCGGGTCTCGCCGGGAAGCCCCATGATAAAGGCGCCATGAATGGAAATGCCCAGCTTCTTGCAATTCCTGGTGAATTCGATGGCCTGGGGCTTGGTGACCCCTTTCTTGATGTTTTTCAGGATTTGCTCGTTCCCCGATTCGAAGCCGACCACCACGTGACGAAGTCCTGCCTCGCGCATGATGCGGAGGGTTTCATAATCGCAGTTGGCGCGGGCATTAATGGTCCAGGAAATCCCCAACGGTTTGATCTTCTCCGCAACAGCCCGGGCATGTTCACGGTTGGCGGTAAAGGTGTCGTCGTCAAAGGATATCTCCTTGATGCCGGGGATGTTGTCGACGATCCACTTCACCTCCTGGTAGACGTTTTCCGCACTCCTAACCCGCATGGTCCGGCCGGAAAAGGTCTGCGGCCAGAGGCAGTAGATGCACTTGGACGGACAGCCGCGGCTGGAATAGATGGAAATGTAAGGATGCTTGAAATGAGGGATTATATACTCGTTGACCGGCAGATCCCGCATGTAGATCTGGCTGGCAAAAGGAAGTGCGTCCAGGTCCTGTATCGGCGGGCGGTCCGGCGTATGCACCGCCTTGCCGTCCTTGAGGAAACTGATACCGTCGACCGTATCCCAGGCTTTCCCCTCGCACAGTTCCTTGGTCGAATAGTCGAACTCTCCCCGGCAGACTATGTCCACGGCTCCATCGGCAAAACGGAGCGACTCTTCGGGAAGTATCGAGACATGGGGACCGGTCAGCACGGTGATGGTGGCGGGTTTCTGCGCCTTGATGCGCCGGGCGGTTTCCACGTCGATGGCCAGCGTCGGGGTCGATGTGTACATCACCACCATGTCATAATCAAGGGCAATTTTCAGACACTCTTCAAGGGTCAGCCTCTGTACCGGCGCGTCCACGACCCGGGAGCCTTCAATCATCCCGGCCGGGTAACAGAGCCAGGTTGGATACCAAAAAGAAGTCACTTCGCGGGAAGCCTGATAGCGTGCACCTGCACCGCCGTCAAAGTCCTCGAATGTGGGGGGATTCAGAAATAACGGTTTCATCGATAAACTCCTGTCAAGCGAACGTGTTCATGAAAAACAAACGGTTAGAATATAGATAGGCGCCTTGCTTGTCAAGGTTAAAGACCCTCCCCTATTTCCTGTTGCCGCACGGCGGAATCTCTGCTAAGTTTCCGGCAGCTCGCATATAAAGGAATTGCCATGGACCACTTTACCATCGGCCTCATTGCCGCCATGCCGGAGGAGATAAAGCCGCTCCTCAGGCAGGTCGGGCCATATCGCAAAGAGAAGGTCGACGATTTCAACATCTACCGCTTTTCCATTGCCAGGCGGGAGGTGCATCTCATCGAATCGGGCATGGGGCCTGTCAGGGGAGCAGCGGCAGCCCGGACGCTGATCGAAACAACGAGCCCGGCTTTGCTACTCAACTTCGGTTTTGCCGGCGCAGTAACGAAAGGCCCCTCTGTCGGAGACCTGGTTGTGGCAGACCGTCTCCTGTTTTATCGCAACACTGTTTTCTCTGAACAAGAGGGACTGGTGCCGATTTTCACGGAGCGAATATACTCCTTGATGGAACTCGTTTCCACAAAAGAGACCTTCCATGTTTACCGTGGCACGTTCATCACGGCTGCACAGATAACGGAAAAACGCGGACTGGCCGATCATTTGCCGGCGCACAGCAGTTACCCCGTGTTGGAGATGGAAACCGCAGCCGTGGCACGTGTAGCGGCAGAGGCTAAGATTCCATTGATGGCCATCCGTGCCGTAAGCGACGCTGCTGATGAGGAGTTAGGGTTCAGCCTGGATGAATTTACCGATCAGGAGATGAACATCAGGATTGCCAGGGTTCTGGCAACAGTGGCAAGAAAACCGTGGATAATACCGCAGCTCCTGAGACTGGCAGGAAATGCGAAAAAAGCCGGCAAGAACCTGGCTCGCGGGGTCGAGGCAATCATGCAGGCCCTTTAGCATTTGCCACAGAGTCACAGAGTCACAGAGTCACAGAGTCACAGAGTCACAGAGACACAGAGACACAGAGATTTATGAATTCAATAAATACAGCGAGTTTCAGTTTCAAATATATTTTTTGCTTTTCACCTGTTTGGTGATCGCCTTTTATCGGTTTTTCTCTGTGATTTCCTCCGTGTCTCTGTGTCTGGCGGAAGTGCCGTTTTTAAGTTTAACACTGATATACGGCCAGGAATTACCAGAGCAACGGAGTGAGTTCAAGCTTTTTTACAAGTTTGCAGATTGATTCATGCAATCAATCAAAACTGTCCGAGAATCGGGCGGCTATGACGCTTTTCAGATATGATTCCACATCTTGTGCTGTGGAATAGGTGAGGGCGTGTGCGGCAACGTCTTCCGCTTCCTTCCTGGTGCAACGCCGGAGGATCTTTTTTACCCTGGGGATGGAAACAGCATTCATGGAAAGTTCATCGAAACCGAGGCCGAGGAGAATTGGCAGATACTCGGGGTCGCCTGCCATCTCACCGCACATGCAGGCGTCGATGCCGGCGGCGTGGGCCGCATCCACCACCATCTTGAGTGATCTCAGTACTGCCGGATGCAAGGGTTCGTAAAGGGATGAAAGATGTTCATTGGTGCGGTCGATGGCGAGTGCGTACTGGATGAGATCATTGGTGCCGACGCTGAAAAAGTCGACCTCCCTGGCCAGCAGATCGGCAATGATGACGGCAGAAGGAATCTCGATCATGACGCCGATCTCGATCTGCTCGTCAAACGGCACGGAGGCGGCCCGCAACTCCGCCTTGACCTCCTCCACAATTGCCTTGGCAGCCCGCACCTCACCCACGCCGGAGATCATCGGAAAAAAGATGCGCACCTTTCCCAGTGCGCTCGCCCTGAGAATTGCCCGTAACTGGGTCTTGAAGGTTTCCTGCTGGCGCAGGGAGAGGCGGATCGCCCGCACGCCAAGGGCCGGGTTCATTTCATCACCGAGGTTCAGGTCGGTGAGAATCTTGTCACCCCCCACGTCCAGAGTGCGGATGGTCACCGGGGCCGGCGACATCTCTCTGACGATGGCGGCATAGGCATCGAACTGCTCCTGCTCGCCGGGCAGGGAATCACGGTTGAAAAAGAGCATCTCGGTGCGGTAAAGGCCAATGCCTTCAGCCCCGTGCCTTTTTATGGAAGGAACTTCCTCGATAAACTCCACATTCCCCTTGAGGCTCACGCTATGGCCGTCCAGTGTCACCGCCGGGAGGTCCGTGAGTTTCAAGAGCTCACGCTCCACGTATTCATAGTGCTGCTTGCGCCGCAGGTACTCGCGGAATGTTTCCTGGTCCGGATTGCTGATGACGGTGCCGGTCGCGCCGTCGATGATGACGGTGGCCCCGTCCTCGATCTCGCCGGTTATCCGCTCCATCCCCACTACTGCCGGTATCTCCAGGGCACGGGCAAGTATTGCCGAATGGGAAGTCTTTCCCCCCATGTCGGTCATGAAGCCGATCACCTTTGTCTTGTCGATCTGGAGGATGTCGGCAGGAGAGAGATCGTGGGCAACAACGATCACCTTGCCGTCAATAGCAGAGATCGGCTCCTGTTTCTGCCCGACCATATTGCGCAGGACCCTCTCGACGACTGTCTCCACGTCAGCGCTCCGCTCGCGCAGGTATTCGTCTTCGATGCCGCTGAAGAATTCCTTCAGCTTGTGCAGCGTCCGCTTTAATGCCCCTTCTGCGTTTATGCTTTCTTTCTCGATTATTGCCGACGTCTCACCGATCAGCATCGTGTCGTCGAGAAGCAGCAGGTGGGTGTCGATGTGCTGGAGATGTTCATCCCCGCGCTTTGCGGCAATATTCTGCTTCAATGAACTCAGTTCGGCCTTCGCTATCTCCAGGGCCTTTTTGAGACGTTCCAACTCGAATGGGATCTCGGATCTTTCCACCGAAGTCTCGACCACGGCAACACGACTTCTGTCGGTGATCTTCACCTGACCGATAGCGATACCGGAAGAAGCGCCAATGCCATGCCAGATTCTGTTGTTGTCAGTCTTCACCGAAGCCATTTATAATGAGTTCCCCCAAAGTGTCGAGGGCATCAGACTCATCAGCCCCCTCGACCCTGACGTGAATGACGCTCCCTTTTGCAGCGGCCAGCATCATTATACCCATGATGCTTTTCCCGTTAACCTCAACCCCTTCCCGCTCGATCTTTATATCCGATGCAAAGCGGCTGGCGGTTTTCACCAGCAGCGCCGAAGCCCTGGCATGAAGCCCCAACTTATTGACTATCGTATATTCCTGTTCACGCATTTGAATAATCCTTCGCCCGTCACCTGTTACTTCTTCAGGTACTCCCCGGCCACTGAGATACTTTCCAAGCCGCAATCCTTCAACTTCCGGGCAAGCTCAGACACCCCAACCTTCGTTCGTTCGGTCGCAAACTTTATCACCATCGGCAAGTTTACGCCGGTCAGCACTTCAACCTTGTTTTCCTCCAAAAAGGAAAGGCTCATATTGGAGGGAGTGCCGCCGAACATGTCGGTCATTATGATCACCCCATCGCCGGAAACTTTTTCAACCGCACTGGTTATGGAAGACATGATCACGTCAACCTTTGCATCGGCCTTTATTCCTACAGTCTCTGCCATCTCGATTTTTCCGACAATCATTTCTGCAGCAACAAGAAGCTCTTCTGCCAAGCCGGCATGTGTTACTAGTACTAATCCGATCATTTTTCCAGCCCCTTTTTCATGTCTCGATGTGAAACATTCAGGTTCAATTGCTTTGTCCTGAAAAAGTCGCGCATTTCTTCGGTGATGACCACCGATCGGTGACGCCCCCCGGTACAGCCTATGGAAACAGTGAGATACGATTTCCCTTCCCGCCGATAACCGGGCAAGAGAAATTCAAGCATCTCTTTGAACTTGTTCAGGAAAATCCGTGTTTCCTCATATTTCAGCACGTAATCGCGTACATTCGGATTGAGACCGGAAAATTCCTTCAGTTCAGGCACAAAATAGGGATTCGGCAAAAAACGTACGTCCATAACCAGATCCGATTCGAGGGGGATGCCGTATCGGTAACCAAAAGACTGGAGATGGATCGTCATCTCCCTACCACCATGGTTCCCCTTGACATGTGAGATAACCAGTTCCCTCAACTGATGGACGTTCAGTTCGGAAGTATCGATTATCATGGTCGCAAGTCTGCGCAACCCTGCCAGTTGTTCGCGCTCGTAACGTATCCCCTCCGGCACAGAGCCACTCTCCATGGCTGGATGACGGCGCCGGGTTTCTGAAAAACGGCGGATGAGCACCTCATCGGTGGCATCGAAAAAAAGAATCTCGACGAAATGTCCGGCTTCGCTTATTTCCTGAAAAACCTTTTCATACCCTGCATGAAAATCCCGGCCTCGAATATCCATTACCAGCGCCACGTCGCGCACCCGCTCCTTTGCCTTGTCAACAAGCTCGACAAAGGTAGGAAAGAGCATTACTGGCAGATTGTCCTGGCAAAAGAAACCTTCGTCTTCCAGAGCGCGCACCGCCGTGGACTTCCCGGAACCGGAAAGGCCAGTGATAATAAGGATTCGCAACTTATTCCACCTCGTTTCCCAAAGGACGGACTTCCATACGCGCAAGCAGCCTTTCATGGAAATCCCGGGCAGAATAATATCCCATTCCTTTAAGCAGGAAATTCCTGGCCGCCACTTCTATTATTGAGGTAAGGTTTCGTCCCGGCCGGACCGGGATCTTCAGATGGGGAAGTTCGACTCCGAGAATGGCGTAAACCTGGTCGTCAATTCCAAGACGTTCGTACTCCTGGTCAGGGTCCCATTCCACAAGTTCCAGAACCATATCGATAATTTTTTTTTCTCGGATGGAAGAAACACCGTAGAGATCCTTGACATTTATAATACCGAGCCCGCGGATTTCCATGTGGTATTGAATCGTCTCTCCAGCCTGTCCCACCAATGCAGCAGGCATTTTTTTCTTGATATGGATAATGTCGTCGGCAACGAGGCGGTGACCGCGAATTACCAGGTCAAGGGCACACTCGCTTTTACCGATGCCGCTTTTACCGAGAAGAAGCACTCCCACTCCGAGCACATCAACCAGAACGCCGTGAATGTGGGTGGTAGGAAGAAGGCTTTCCTCCATGAACTTGGTGATCAGGGAAATAAATGTGGACGACTGGTGAGGAGTCCCCAGCAGCGGGATTCCAGCCTCCTCGGCAGCTTTTTTCAAAAAAACGGGAGGGACCAACCCTTTGGTGATGATAAAACAGGAGATGGGAAAGGAACAGAGTTTGCCTATATGCAAGGCAGCCAGATCTTCGGGGATCTGCCTCAGGTACGATATTTCCGTATTGCCGAGCACCTGTACCCGATCCGGGTGCAGGTGCTCGGTATAACCGGTAAGAGCCAGACCCGGTTTCTGAATGCGTGAGCTGTAGAGCCGGTGTGAAAGCCCACTTTCACCTGCGATCAGATTGAGGTCAAGGCCATATGCCTGATCTTCAAGCAGGTCTTTGATGGAAAGGCTGATCGTGTTCAATAGCAGCTGTCCTGTTCTCTGATTACATTGTAAATAGCGGCGGCATCCGCAGCATCCAAAAGCCTCTTACGGGTTGCAGGGTCTTTCAGGATTCTGGAGATCCGTGCCAACATTTTCAGATGTATCCCAACAGCCTCGTCAGGAGCGACCAGGAGAAAAAACAGTTGCGCAGGTCGGCCGTCAAGTGAATTGAAATCTACCCCAGCCAGGCTGCGGCCAAAGACAAGCACAAGCTCTTTGGCGTTCTTGACCTTGCCGTGTGGAATTGCAACGCCATCTCCAATGCCGGTGCTCCCGAGCCTTTCACGTTCCTGCAGAATCTTGCAAAGTTCCGCGCGATTGAGCCCCGGATTGCGTTCTTCCACCTTTGCAGCAAGCTCGGCGAGAACTTGATCTTTCTGATCGGAGGTGAGGTCGGGAATGATATCTTCCGGCTGCAGAAAGCCGATAATATTGATCCTCCCCACGACTGCGGCTACTCTTTATTCGGTTCTATGAGGCCGTAATTGCCATCCTTACGGCGATAGATAACGTTGATGTTTTCTGTAGCAGCCTCTGTATAGACCAGAAAATCCTTGTGCAGGAGATCCATCTGCATAACCGCCTCTTCCACGGACATGGGCTTGAGGGAAAAGGTCTTGGTTCTGATGATGACCGGTTCTCTCTGCTGTTCGATACTTTCAGCCTCGACGATACTTTTCTGAACCAGACGCTCGCGGGTGTCAGTAGCCGGCTTATGGGCCTTGATCCGCTCCTTGTAACGCCGCAGTTGCCGCTCGATTTTATCTACCACCGCATCGACCGCTGCATACATGTCGTTGGTCTCTTCCGAAGCCTTCATGGTAATTCCCTTGGCTGTAATGGTCACCTCCGCACTATGGCGGATTTTCTCCACAGTCAGGAAGACTTGGGCCACGATCGGCTCATCAATATATTTTTTGACCCTTTCCAGTTTTTCCTCAGCGTAGCTTTTAAGGGGATCACTCGGCTCCATGTGTCTGAATGTTGTTGTTATCTGCATACTATTTACCTCCTGTCGTTTATTGTAAGCTCAAGGCCCATCGTTCTGTTGCCGATGAGCAGAAAGCATCCGGCTGTCTTGCCGTTAAAAGTGTTTTTTCCGCTCTGAAGACGAACCGATTCGCAGCATCTCCCGATACTTGGTCACGGTGCGCCGCGCAATGTTGATGTTATGTGCTGAGAGCAACTCGGCCAGGCGCTGATCGCTATAAGGCTTGCGCTGATCTTCGGCATCCACGATCTCCTTGATCTTGTTCTTGACGCTTTCCGAAGCTATGAAATCGCCTTCATTGGTAGATATGCCGCTGTTAAAGAAGTATTTAAGTTCATACAGTCCCTGTGGCGTCTGCATGTACTTATTGGTGGTGACGCGGCTGATGGTCGACTCGTGCATGCCGATATCCTCGGCAATATCCCGCAACACCAGGGGCTTCAAATATTCGATCCCACGGTCCAGAAAATCCCGCTGGAATTTCACGAGGCTCCTGGCCACCTTATAAACCGTCCGTTGCCGCTGCTGGATGCTCTTGATAAGCCACATGGCAGATCGCATCTTGTCGTTTATGTATTCTTCAGCCTTGGGATCGGCCTGCGCGCCTGTTTTGCCTTCGCCGGCATAGAGCGGGTTGATCCTCAAATTGGGCAGCCCCTCGTCATTGAGCACCACCACATACTCTTCACCAATCTTATAGACGAAAATGTCCGCAGATATGTACTGGACGTCATCCTGGCCATACATCCGCCCCGGCTTCGGGTCCAGATTGGCGATGATCCGTGTTGCCGTCAGAATGTCGTTGACATCAACGCCCAGAGACCTGGCCGCCTGTTTGTATTTGCGCGCTTCAAGGTCTTTCAGATGATCGGTCAGCACCGCTTCAACCAGGCTGCCACCCATGCCGAGCGTCTTGACCTGAATCAGGAGACACTCGCGCAGATCCCGTGCCGCAACACCTGACGGATCAAACTCCTGAATACGCTTGAGCACCGCCTCAACGAAAGGCTCTTCCACCTGGCAGGCAGACGCAACATCTGCAAGAGAAGCCCGGAAGTAACCGTCATCATCAACGTTACCGATTATTTCCGTACCGACTTTCATCTCGTCATCGGTAAGTTTGGTAAGGCTCAACTGCCACATGAGATGGTCAACAAGCGTACTCTTCTTGGTCAGAAGATTTTCAAAAGAAGGTCGCTCTTCGTCATCATAATACTGTTCACCGGCCGTATAGTTGTAACCGTCAAGATAGGATTCCCAGTCCATCTCGCGCGTTTCTTCGCCAGCCGTGACCTCCTGGAATTCCGTAGCAGGAACTTCAGGCTCAACTTCCTTTTCACTCAACTCGAGCTGTTCCGTCTCCTTGATCTCTTCAAGTTCCGGCACCTCATCGAGTAACGGATTCTCCTCAAGCTCCTGTCGCACCACGTCCTGGAGTTCCAACCGTGAAAGTTGAAGGAGCTTGATAGCCTGCTGCAACTGGGGGGTCATCACCAGTTGCTGGCTCAGCTTCATCTGTTGGCGCATTTCAATTGCCATAAGCAGTTACACCTTTGCAACACAATTAATTATAAAGTGCCACGGTTAATGTTCAATGTTCAGGTTGTAGAAGAAATGCCGTCCGTCAAAGCATCCCGAATTACAGCCGGAATTTCTCACCCAGATAAATCTCCCGCGCCTTCCTGCTCTCCGCTATCTGCACAGGATCACCGAATTCGAGGACTTCTCCTGCATTGAGGATATATGCTTTGTCACATACGCCCAGGGTTTCCCGCACATTGTGGTCGGAAATGAGCACGCCGAGCCCCTTGTTCTTCAAGTCTGTGATAATACCCTGGATATCGATCACCGCTAAAGGGTCAATTCCGGCAAACGGCTCGTCGAGCAGGATGAAAGCAGGATCAGTCGCAAGCGCCCTGGCAATTTCGACCCTGCGGCGTTCACCGCCGGAAAGGGCAAAACCCTTGCTCCGGGCAATATGGGTTATCCTGAACTCGGCTAGAAGCTCTTCCACCCGCTCCCGACAACGGCTTCTCGACAATTTCATGGTTTCGAGGACTGCCATCAGGTTTTCCTCAACCGTTAATTTACGAAAAACCGAAGGCTCCTGGGGAAGATAGCTTATCCCCTTCCGCGCCCGCAGATACATGGGGAGGTCGGTAATGGCATCCCCATCCAGATAAACAGCGCCGCTATCCGGGCGGCAGAGTCCGACCACCATGTAAAAAGTAGTCGTCTTTCCCGCCCCGTTCGGCCCCAAGAGGCCGATCACTTCACCGGACGAAACTTTGAGGTCAACGCTGTTGACAACCATCCGCCGGTTGAAACTCTTCTTCAGCTCTCTTGTATAAAGGGTTCTTTCAGGGTTTAGCGCTGCCATCTTTTCCCTTGTCCATGGGATGTATGACCGCCTCAACCCGCGCGTCCGCCCCACCGGTGACAACACTCTTCTGCTCATCCACGAAGTAGGTAATCACCTTGCCTGAAACAACGTCATCCCCCTGGTATACCTTGGGAGATGTATCGAGAACTATCTTCCCCGCTTTATTCTCATAGAGGGCGTGGCCTGCCAAGGCCTGACGGTTTCCCTGCACGACCCGCACATTGCCGAAAGCCTCAACTTTTTCAACATCTTTATCTTTTTCCGAATAGTTGATAACCAGCTTATCGGAGTAGATGGTCATATCTCCCTGCCGTGCCGAAACCTTCCCGACAAACGTGGCAGTTCTGTTATTGTTATCGGTAAAAAGCTCGTTTGATTTAATTTTAATCGGTTGAGCATTTCGATCCCCGCCGGATTTTCCTGCGGCAAGCACCACACCGGCAAGCGTCAGGCTGAGAACGATGGCAAGAATACATTTTATTATCACTTGTTGATTCCTGTCCTCACGCTTGCAGTAACGTCCTTCATTATCTTCAGGTCCTTCGTTACCGTCATCAGCTCCATACCGACGCCGTCCAGGTCCAATTGTCCATCGCTGAATCTTACCCTGTCTGCGGTCTTGATCATGGAACGGTTTGCCATATAAATCGCGCTTTCAGTGGTAAATCGCATCCCGGATACGCTTTTTGCCTCAACGTTGCCCACAAGCTTCACATCTTTTGATTTGCTGTCATAATCAGCCCGGTCGGCCGTCAGGGTAATATCCCCCATTTTACCACCGGCAGCAACAAGCAGACGGACACCGGTCAGGTGAATAATCTCGCTCTTCCTATCGAATACGGCCTGATCGGCAAGAAGATCCCACTTTTTCACCCCGGCCTTCGTTTCTGTGTAGTGAATTTTCTGCAGGGCCACATCAACATTCCCGGGAAGCCGACTAAGTGTCTCGGCCGGGGTCTTGCCCTGCTGAACTTTCAACGTTATTGCAACGACTACCGAAATAGCGGACAAAATAATGACTAACGCCAGGAATCGCCTGATATTATTGAGTTTCAGCATAATTTTAAGGGGAGTATAGCATCATAAAAAAGGGCTGTAAAGCGCTTTCTGGCGGGCAATTTAAATTTTGGCATGGAGATTGAAGAAGGGAGGACATCATCTGTAAACATGATCGGCCGATAAACAAAAACAGATGACTGATTTAAGAGAATATCCCTAACCCCGATGAACGGGATAAGTCCCTTCACGAAAAATTCTTCGCAAAAAACGTGCAAATAATTTTTCTAAGGGACTAAGAATAATACCGAGCGGTAACCGTTTCCCAGGCTCCCTGTTCCTTGAGCAGCAGATCGCACACTTCCCGCACGGCGCCCCAGCCGCCACGATTTCTGGTCACAAAGTGGACGTGGGGTAACACATCCGGTACGGCATCGGCCGGAGCCGCGGCAAACCCCACCCGGCGCATGATCGGGATATCGATAATATCATCGCCGACAAAGGCGACCTGGGAATCGTCAAGCCCGGTCTCTGCCAAAATCTTCGCGTACGGCGTCAGTTTATCCAGACATTTCTGGTAAAGACAGGCAATCCCCAATTCAGCGGCCCGATTGACCACCACCTGGGACTCCCGGCCGGAAATAATCCCAACATCAATCCCTGCCCGCTGCACCATTTTAATGCCGTGACCGTCCTTGACGTTGAAAAACTTGCTCTCCACGCCGTTTGAGTCGAAGATGATACGGCCGTCGGTCATGACCCCATCCACATCGAGGATAAGCAGTTTTATGTTGCTAAGTCGTTCTTTCACGCGTTCCCCTTCACCATTCACCAACCGACCATCGACCATCGACCATCGACCATCGACCATCGACCATCGACCGCCGACCGCCGACCGCCGACCGCCGACCGCCGACCGCCGACCGCCTCTAAGCTATCCCCGCCTTCAACAGGTCGTGAAGATGGATTATCCCCACCGGCCTGAAACTGCTGTCATTCTCGAAGACGAACAGCGAGGTAATGGAAAACTGCTCCATTTGCTGTAGCGCCTTGGCAGCCAACTCTGAGCGGTTAATCCGCTTCGGTTTCATCGACATGAGGTCAGAAGCGGGAAGGTTGATGATATCCATGCCCTTCTCCAGCGCCCGGCGAAGATCTCCGTCGGTAATGACCCCGAGGAGGGCGCCGTCCGCGCCGGTAACCCCGGTTATCCCCAACCCCTTGGAAGTAATGACGAACAGCGCCTCGCGCATCAGCGTGCCGGCACTCACCAACGGTATCGCCTCCCCGCCGTGCATCATGTCCTCGACCGTGAGAATAAGTTTTTTTCCCAAGGCCCCGCCAGGGTGGAAAAGGGCAAAGTCCTCCGCATTGAAACCGCGCTCCAGGAGAAGCGCTACGGAAAGGGCATCCCCCATGGCCAAGGTGGCCGTGGTCGAAGCGGTCGGGGCCAATCCCAACGGACACGCCTCTTCTTTCACGGAAATATCGAGGAATACGTCGCCGGCCTTTGCCAGGTTGGAAGACGGATTGCCGGTCATGGCAACCAGGCTCGCCCCGAGGCGTTTGATGATCGGCAGGATGCGGACCACCTCTTCGGTTTCGCCGCTGTTTGAGATGGCGATCACCACATCGCCCTTCATGATCATGCCAAGGTCGCCGTGGATACCCTCCGCAGGATGGAGGAAAAATGCCGGCGTACCGGTAGATGCCATGGTGGACGCAATTTTCTGGCCGATCAACCCTGACTTCCCCATTCCTGTAACAACCACCCGGCCGCGGGAAGCAAGGATCAGGCGCACCGCCTTTTCGAACTCGCCGTTGATGGCATCAGCGAGGGAAAGGAGCGCCTCCGCCTCGATACGTATTACCTTTTTCGCTTCTTCAAGAATCAAGTGAACCCCGTTCTACGTTCTACGTTCTACGTTCTACGTTCTACGTTCTACGTTCAAGTTTTTTTGATTTCTACGTTGAACCTAGAACATAGAACATTGAACTGTTATTTCACTATGGCATCAATAGCCTTCAGTTTCTTCAACAGCGCGGGCAGATCTTCAAGCTTCACCGAATTCGGACCGTCGCAGAGAGCCTTTTCCGGGTCTTCGTGGACTTCCATGAAGATTCCGTCGATCCCGGTCGCAACTGCCGCCCTGCCGAGATATTCGACGAACTCGCGCTGGCCGCCGGAAGAGCCGCCAAGGCCGCCGGGAAGCTGAACGCTGTGGGTCGCGTCAAAGACCACCGGATAGCCGATTTTCCGCAAAATTGGGAAGCTGCGCATATCGGACACCAGGTTGTTATATCCGAACGACACCCCCCGTTCCGTCAGGATTATATTGTCGTTACCGGTTGAAACGGCCTTGCCTGCCACATTTTCCATGTCCCAGGGAGCGAGAAACTGTCCCTTCTTGATATTCACTACCTTGCCGCTTCGCGCAGCAGCCACCACCAGATCGGTCTGCCGGCAGAGAAAAGCCGGTATCTGCAAAACATCGAGCACCTCGGCTGCCGGCTCCACCTGCTCTATGGAATGGATGTCGGACAGCACCGGCACGCCGAGAGCCTCTTTCACCTTTTTGAGGATCTTGAGCCCCTCCTTCATTCCCGGCCCGCGGAAAGAATTGACCGAGGTACGGTTAGCCTTGTCGTAGGAAGCCTTGAATATGAGCGGGATGGAAACCCCGTTGCAGATGGTCATGAGCCGCTCAGCGCAGCGCATGGTGGCAACCTCATTCTCTATCACGCACGGCCCGGCAATGAGCACCAGCGGCCGGTCGCCGCCTATCTTGACATTGCCGACGCTTATTTCTTTTACCATGTTAACTCCTAAAAAACTGTAAGACGTAAGTCGTGAACAGTAAGATGTAATTTACTACTCACGATTCACTACTCACGGTTCTTGAGCGCCGCGGCAATGAAGGCCCTGAAGAGGGGGTGCGGATTGAGCGGCTTGGATTTAAACTCCGGGTGGAACTGGCAACCGACGAACCACGGGTGATCGGGTATCTCCACAATCTCCACCAGATCCCCCTCCTTGTAAATACCGGAAAGAATCAGTCCGTTTGAGACAAGGAGGTCACGGTAATCATTGTTGAATTCGTAGCGATGGCGGTGGCGCTCGGATATATCAAGAGTCCCGTAAGCCTTTTGGGCGAACGATCCCTTGGCAAGGGTGCAGGGATAAGCGCCGAGGCGCATGGTGCCGCCTTTGCGGCTGACGCCTTTCTGTTCCTCCATAAGATGGATGATCGGGTTCGCGCAATCCTGCTTGAATTCGCTTGAAAAGGCATCATCCAAGTGGCAGACGTTCCGGGCGTATTCCACGACCGCCATCTGCATTCCCAGACAGATGCCGAAAAAGGGGATTTTCCTGGTTCGGGCATACTCTATCGCCTTTATTTTCCCCTCAGTACCCCGTTCGCCAAAGCCACCCGGCACAAGGATGCCGTCAACCCCGTCCAACAAGCCATCAATCCCTTCCTGTTCGATTTTTTCCGAATCCAGGTAGCTCAGATGGACCCGGCAATCGTTGGCAATGCCACCGTGGGTAAGAGCCTCTGCCAATGATTTATACGACTCGGTCAGGTTTACGTATTTACCGACGATGGCGATACGCACCTTGCCGTGACCGGGGTGCATCAGTTTATCGACCACTTGCTGCCAGGGGGTCAAATCCGGTGCCTTGGCCCAGATGTTGAGTTTCTCCACCACCTGTTCGTCAAGTCCCTCCTTATGCAGCGCCAGAGGCACCGCATAAATGTGTTCGGCGTCCATGGAGGTAATTACCGCCTTTTCCTCCACATTGCAGAACAGTGCGATCTTTGCCTTCATCTCCCGGGGGAGATCCTGCTCGCAACGGCAGAGAAGGATATCCGGCTGAATGCCGATCTCGCGCAATTCTTTCACCGAATGCTGGGTCGGCTTGGTTTTCAGTTCGTCGGCAGTCTTGATGAAAGGAACGAGGGTAACATGCAGGTAGAGGACGTTACCGGCGCCACGGTCGGCCTTGAACTGGCGTATCGCTTCGAGAAAGGGTAGCGACTCAATGTCACCCACGGTCCCGCCTATCTCGATAATGGCGATGTCCGATCCTTTGGCGTTATCGAGTATCTTGGATTTTATCTCGTCGGTAATATGGGGGATTACCTGCACGGTGCCCCCCAGATAATCGCCGCGACGCTCCTTCTCAATCACGGAAAAATATACCTGGCCGGTGGTAAAGTTGCTCTTTTTCGAAAGGCGTGCCGAGGTGTACCGCTCGTAATGGCCCAGATCCAGGTCGGTTTCGGCGCCGTCATCGGTAACAAACACTTCACCATGCTGAAACGGCGACATGGTGCCGGGATCGACGTTGATGTAAGGATCCAGTTTCTGATGGGTAACCCGCAGACCGCGGGCCTCCAAAAGCGCTCCCAAAGAAGCGGCGGCGAGTCCCTTGCCAATGGAGGAAACAACGCCGCCGGTAACAAAAATGAATTTGGTCTTCATGTAAAAACTCCTTACCTTAAGTAGTAACTAGTGAGTCGTGAAGTGTAAAAATCGGACTACCCACCACTTACTCTTCACTGCTCACTACTTTTTAAGTCTCTCCAACACCTTCTCCAGGTCGCCGGGAGTATCGACCCCTATGGATTCATAATCGGTCTCCACGACCTTGATTCTATAACCGTTTTCCAGAACCCGGAGCTGCTCCAGCTTTTCCGCCATTTCCAGGTAAGTGGGTGACATCTGGGCGAATTGGAGGAGGAAGTCGCGACGGTAAACATACAGTCCCACGTGCTTGTAGCAGAGCAGTTTACGCGAGGCAAACGCCTCGTCCTTCAGATCATTCCACTTGTCGCGGAAATTGGGTAGCGGTGAACGGGAAAAATAAAGGGCATACCCTTCCCAGTCGGTAACCACCTTGACCACATTGGGGCTGAGAAAATCGTGCAAGGTCTTGATGCGTGTTTTGAGGGTCCCCATCATGACAGAAGAATCCTCGGCGAGCGGTTTGATCGCCTCATCGATCATGGCAGGCTCAATGAGGGGCTCGTCGCCCTGAACATTGACGATGATGTCGGAATCGAGACGCGCTGCCACTTCGGCCAGCCTGTCCGTCCCGGTTTCATGCACCCTTGAGGTCATCTCGGCCCTGCCGCCGAATGCATGGACAGCTGCGGCAATCCGCTCGTCGTCAGTGGCCACGATTACTTCGGAAACCAGCGAGGCTTTGGCAGTCCGCTCGTAGACATGTTGCACCATGGGCTTGCCCATGATGTCGGCAAGGGCTTTCCCTTCAAAACGGGTGGATGCATATCTTGCGGGAATAATTGCTGTTATTTTCATAGGATCAAGGGACCGTGAAAAAAGATAAAAATAGATATGTCCCTTCTCTCGTAAGGCGGGACAAAGTAAGTTACATCAAAAGAAAGGTTTGTGTCAAGGAGGGAAATTACACCATGTCTGTCAGGCTGTTGGTCCAGTTAATCGTCTCCATCTGCGCTCTGAGGAGGTGGTCAAGATGGATATCGGTCTGTTTCAACAGCAGATCGGCGCCGGCAAAATCTGCCTGCTCCAGCTTTTCCGTCAATTGCAGAATCATACCGAGCGGTCCTTCCCTGGTGAGGAGCGCCTGACGTATGTCATCGGCAAGATTAAGTTGCCTGACCATCTCCTCCATGGACACTTCGAACAATGAATCGACAAGTGAAAGAATGCCGGTCATGAAAGCGCGGTCGGAAAAGTCCGGGTCAACAATAAGGGTCGGCTGTTTTTTAACCAGCAATTCCATAAGCTTACCCCGTGTTGCCGCAATCACCAGAAGCGGGCTGAAAACACCATGAACACTCTTGCTGGCAAAAAGCGCCAGCATGATCCATCGCTTCAATTGTTGCAATCCCAGCACCATTAAGGCATGGCGCAATGTTTTGATCCGCTCCCTCAACCCTATGGCCACGGAATTGACCAGGCGCAACAGGTTATAGGTCAGGTTCGGGTTTTGCTTGAACGTTTCTTCTATCTCCCTGAGTTCAACATCCCTGAGCACCTGCTCCAGCAGTTTTGTCAGGGTCAATTGGGCAATGTCCACCCGGTTCTGCTTTAAAACCACGGGATGGGCAAAATAATACCCCTGAAACAGCTCAAAACCATGGGCAGAGCAAAAAGAGTATTGCTCAGCAGTTTCCACCTTTTCCGCCAAAAAAGTAAGCGGCCAGCGCTTCAAAGGCATCAATGCCTCCGACAGGGACGCGCAGGAATCCTGCAGAATATCCAGCTTCACGATGTCGATCAGGGGATAGAGCGGCTCATAGGCTGCACTGTATTCATGGTCGTCCAGAGCAAGGGTAAAGCCGAGCTTTTTAAGGTCGCGGCAACGTTTGATAATGTCAGTATTTATCTCAATAGTCTCAAGGAGCTCGATAACGACCTGCTCTTTCGGCAACAATTCAAGCGTGTCATTCATCAACATGTCCAGGTTGACGTTAAAAAAGCCCTTATGCCGACCAAGTACTTCTTTGGTGCCGAAATCGGTAAGCGCATTGACAATGACACTGGCGCTGGCTTGAAAGCTGTCGGAAATATTCGCGCTCAACAGGCTTTCCGCCGAGCGGAACAACAACTCGAAACCGATGATTTGCTGATCCCGATCCAGTATCGGCTGGCGGCCGAGAAAGTATTTTTCCTGAGACATGCGACTCTCCTTGAAAGACCGTGCTACTCACTACTTACTGCCCACTTCCTAAGCCGGCGGAGCCGGAACCAAACAGGAAAAATCAAAGGCAATAGAACGCGGATCAAATCTGATTTAAACGGATTTGCGCGGATAAACCAAGGCAGAAAGTAGGTTTCAAAATCAGCGGAAATCCGCCCAATCCGCCCAATCCGCGTCATCCGCGTTCTATTGCAGTTCAGGTTTGCTCGTGGATTGTAAAGACTCAAGTCGTAAGGGACTAATCGCACAACCTGACAACCTCTCTCGCTATGCTGTCCAGCGGACGGACAAGGTCCACCCCGCCAAGCTTTATCGCTTCATGGGGCATGCCGAAGACAATGGAGGTAGCTTCATCCTGGGCAATGGTCTTCGCCCCGGCCTCCTTCATCTCAAGCATTCCCTTGGCGCCATCGTCGCCCATGCCGGTCATTATTACCCCTACCGCATTTTTGCCCGCATAGCGGGCCGCCGAGCGGAACAGCACATCAACCGAAGGACGGTGCCTCGAAACGAGGGGGCCATCCTTGACTTCCACGTAGTAACGGGCGCCGCTCCGCTTGAGAAGGAGGTGATGATTGCCGGGGGCAATCAGAACCCGGCCGCGGACGACCGTATCGTTGTTCTCCGCTTCCTTGACCGAAACGCGGCAGATCCCGTTAAGACGCTGTGAAAAAGCCCGCGTAAAGCCCTCCGGCATGTGCTGAACGATGACGATCCCCGGGCTGTCGGCGGGAAGCACCTCGAGAAAGGCTCGCAAAGCCTCGGTGCCGCCGGTCGAGGCTCCTACCACTACCACTTTTTCGGTAGTCTGCATCATGGCCCGTGAATTCGGTTTTGCCATGATCACATCCGCTGTCAGCTTCGGGGCAACAATGCGCGGTTTTGCAGACACCAGCCTCACCCGCGCCTGACTGGCAGCCTTGACCGCATCACAGATCCGCACCCGGGACTCCTCAAGAAACTGCTTGGTCCCCATGCGCGGCTTCTGAATGATCTCCACCGCCCCATAATCCAACGCCTTCAACGCCGTTTCGGAACCCATGTCGGTAAGGCTCGAACACATGACCACGGGAATCGGGTGCTGGCTCATGATCTTGTGCAAAAATGTGATGCCGTCCATGCGCGGCATCTCCACGTCCAAGGTGATGACGTCGGGGATTGCCGCCCGGATCCGGTCGGCAGCAATGAAGGGATCGGCAGCCGTGGCAATCACCTGGATCTGCGGATCGGAGGAAAGGATTTCCGCCATGGTCTGACGCACGACAGCCGAGTCATCGACAATAAGCACCCGTATTATATTTTTCATGCGATAGATCCCTGCATCGTAAAGAAAGATTCTGAAGATGTTTGACCCGCTTAAGCCCTGATCAAACTGATAAAATCGATTCAGAATGAATCACCATCGAACTGTGCAAGCGCTTCAAAAGCACCTCTCCGGTATGGGTATAGAAATATATCTTGCGCCCCCGCAGGCCGCCCAGATCGGAAGCGATTATTCTGAGTCCCTCGTTATCGACGATCTGGAGAGCTTTTTCAACATTCTGCCGCCCGACGCTCCTGTTTTTGCTCGCCCCGACCTTAACGTTGAACATGTCGGAACCGCCGAAGACTTTAACATCGATTTCACTTTGGACAATGCCACGCTTCTGAAATACCTCCAGCATGCGCCTGATGGAACAGTCCACATACCTGAATCCCTCCAGACAGTGGCCGTCGCACGGCCGGGCGTTTCTGCACGATGGCAGCAGACCGTGACAGATCGCGCCGATCTTGAGCCGTTCATTATACATGGCAACCGCCACACAAGAACCGAGCAAGGTCGTAACGATGGTCGGTTCCTCACAGATGCGCATCTCTCCCGGCTTGAGATAGAGGTGCGGCAATTCCGTCGCAAGCGGCGTCATTTGAGTTTCCTGTAGACGGTCGGATGAACCATGGTCAACGGCACATCCAGTCCACTCAAGGTTTCGGAATGTCCCATAAAGATGTAAGCGCCCGGCGCCATGTGCAGGCAAAAATGATTCAGCAGTTTTTCCTGAGTCGGCCTGTCGAAATAAATAATCACATTTCTGCAGAAAATGATATCGATCGGTTCACGCATGGCGAAATCGCCATCCATGAAGTTCAGGCGGCGAAATCGCACCTTTTCCCGTAACTCCGGCACGATCCGCACCCTTTGGCAGCTTTTGTCCTTACTGCGCAGCAGGTACTTTTTTTTCAATGTCATCGGCACGGGGATCACCCGTTCTTCATCATAAACGGCCAGCTTGGCCTTTTCCAGCACACGCGTGGAGATATCTGTGGCAAGGATTTGATAGTTGAAGCCAGGATAGCTGTCCGCGAATTGTGAAAGCACCATGGCCAGGGTATACGGTTCCTCGCCCGTGGAACAGCCGGCGCTCCAGACCACGAGCTTTTTTCCCGGATGCCTGTTGACCCATTCGGGCAAGACATTTTGCAGCAGGTAATCAAAGTGATCCGGTTCGCGGAAGAAGTCGGTCTTGTTGGTGGTCACCAGGTCGATCATCTGCACCATTTCATTTTCTATCCCCTGTGAGCTGAAGAGATAGTCGCAGTAAACATGAAAAGATTCTATTCCAAGGCTTCTCAGGCGTTTTTGCAGGCGCGCTTCAAGCATGGTTTTTTTAGCGATCGGCATCTTGATGCCAAGTTCGTCATATATGAACTGGCTCAAACGGGAAAAATCTCCGTTAGACAAGGTGTGGGAACGTTCCACACCATGACAGGCATCGTTCATCTTCCTGCCTCCTGAATAATTGATATATATTGGATAATTGGAGCTGCGCCCTGAAGTTATCCTGATTTTCTTATCGGCGCTTATTGGAAGATGTTTAGGGGAAAATCCGAGAGGGCAAAGGATGAAGGATAAAGGATCAAAGAAAAAGGCCGAAGGTTTCCCTTCAGCCTTTTACCTTCAGCCTTCATCCTCCGTTCAGAACTTCTCGAACTCGGAATCCAGGTTGTCATTCTCCATTTCCAGGCCTACCCCTCCTGCATTGACCGCCGCCTTGCCGTTCGCAACCTGACCCTTGTCATAGCCGTTCGCTTTCTTGATATGGGCGATATTATGCACCTTTGCCTTGCCGGCCTGCTTTGCCGCGTTTTTGGCCACCGGCCGCGTATGAATCGCGGTCTTCTTCACAGCGCCCCTCTCATCCACCTTGAAGAACGCAATAGTAGCCTGGAGCTGTTCTGCCTGGGAAGCAAGCTCCTCGGCGGTCGAGGCCATCTCTTCCGATGCTCCGGCGTTCTGCTGGATCACCTGATCCAGTTGCTGGATCGCCTTGTTGATCTGCTCCGCGCCGGTATCCTGCTCCCTGCTCGCGGCGCTGATCTCCTGCACCAGTTCGGCGGTCCGCTGGATATCGGGAACCATCTTGTCAAGAAGTTCGCCTGCCTTCTCCGCCACATCCACACTCGATGCCGACAGCTCGCTGATCTCGGCTGCCGCCTTCTGGCTTCGCTCGGCAAGTTTGCGCACTTCGCTCGCCACCACGGCAAATCCCTTGCCGTGCTCACCGGCACGCGCCGCCTCTATGGCGGCATTCAGCGCAAGCAGGTTCGTCTGCCGCGCTATCTCTTCGATGATGGAGATCTTCCCCGCTATCTCCTTCATGGCGTGGACGGTTTCTTCCACTGCCTTGCCCCCTTCCTTGGCGTCACCGGCGGACTTCACCGCGATCTTTTCGGTCTGCAGGGCGTTATCGGCATTCTGCCTGATGTTGGACGACATCTGCTCCATGCTTGAGGAGGCCTCTTCGGCCGCAGCCGCCTGCTCGCTGGAACCTTGCGACATCTCCTCGGAACCGGAGGAGAGTTCCTGGCTCCCGGCTGCCACGTTGTCAGCAGCGCTCTTCACTTCACCGACGATCTCCTTCAGCTTATCCACCATGTGCTTCATTGCTGCCAGCAGGATGCCGGTTTCATCTTTACTGCTCACGTCTATTTCTACCGTCAGATCCCCATCAGCAAGACGATTGGATACGTTGACCGCCGTATTCAGCGGCTTTGTGATACTGCGGGTTATAACGAAAGCAATGATACAGCCCAAAAGAATAGCAAAAGAGCCAAGTGAAAGAAGGATCACCGTAACTTTTATTGCTGCACTTACCACTGCATGAGAATTTTGGGTAGCTTCTTCAATTTGTGTTTTTTGCAGCTGTTCTACCAGCGACAGCAGCGGGACTCTGGTCTTGTCAAGCTCAGCCATAAGTTTGTTACCTTCTGTCACACCGCTTGAGATATATACATCCACCATGCGTTTCCCAAGCTGAACAAAGCTGATAAAGTCTGCTTCGATTTTCTCAACTTCTTTAATGCCCTTTGTGTCATTTTCCTTGCGAAACATCTCTTTGAATTTATCCAGATCCTCTCGGACCTTTTTAGACTTACTCTCCGCCTCTTTGACACTTTCAAGATTATGGGTCGCAGCGGCGTCGGTCAGGCTTTCCGAAACTGCTGTAACATCCACATCCAGCTCATAGGCAGTGATGAGGAATGGTAAAGATTCCGTGGCAACCTGCTTTGCATCGCGACTAACCGCCTTGAGCATAAAGGCTGTAATGACAACAGCAATAACAAAAATTGTCAATATAACACCAAAGCCTGATCCTAGTCGTGCAGCGATTTTCAAATTGCTCAACTTCATTTTGCACCTCCAATTTCAACTAATTGAAAGAGTCCTCAGACTCTGTAGAAAAGCATTTAATCGTCCTTACTACAAGCTGGTCTATTCATTCACCGACAACGACACTTCCCCACCTTGTACTGCTGCCAGTTCCTCGCCGTAAAAAATCCTGTCCACGTCGAGGATTATAATAAACTGTTCATCACGCTTCCCCATCCCCAGTATAAAATCGGTATTCAGCTTTGTGCCGATCCGCGGCGCAGGCTCTATCTGCTCCTGCTCAAGATCCAGCACCTCCTGGACCGAATCCGCCATGGCGCCCAGTATCGTAATCTCCCCGTCGATAGCGACCTCCACGATGATGATGCAGGTATTCACCGTTTTTTCCGTGACGGCCATGCCGAATTTAAGGCGCATGTCTACCACCGGCACCACATTGCCGCGCAGGTTTATCACCCCGCGCATAAACTCCGGCATCTGCGGCACCTTGGTTACGCTGGAGAAGTCAAGGACCTCCCTGACCTTGCCGATATCCAGGGCAAACACTTCCGCATCAAGAGTAAAGGTCAGATACTGCGTTGTTTCTCCCATTCCCTCTCCGTCCATAGACTGTTCTCCTTTCACCAACAACATAAGACTTTGCACATAAATTTTCTTATCGTCCACCCAGGAAATTTCTTTAGTGTTTTTAACTAACAAAAAAAACGCCGTTGGTTTCAACGGCGCTTCCGGTACAGGCAAAGGTTACAATACCAGGAGCCTGTCGAACTTAGGAAGAATCTACTGCGAGAACGGAAAATCGGTCCATATTCCCGGAAATTTTCGACAATAGGTCCACTATTCGCTCTCAAATTTCCGGAAATCTGTACTCGATTTGCCATCCTCTCGCTACGATTCCCTAAGTCCGACAGGCTCCTGCCAGGTTTAAAAGCTATATCCCCATATCATTCATAATCTCAATAAGTTTCCTGCCGTCAAGCGGCTTGTTCAGGAAAAACTCCACCCCCAGTCTCCGGCAGCTTTCGATGTCTGACGGCTCTTGGGAGGAACTGGTGATGATGACCGGGATGTCCCTCATTCGCTCATCATCCCGGATGGATTGGAGCACTTCCAAGCCATTCAACTTGGGAAGTTTCAGATCTAGCAGGATTAACCGCGGCATCATGGCTTTGTCGCGTTCCGCATGGTTGCCGGCACAGAACAGACAATCGATTGCATCCGCCCCGTCGCGGGCGACCAAGACCCCTTCAATGCCGCATTTCTTCAACTCTCTCAGCGTCAGAAATTCGTCATCAGGATTGTCCTCAACCATTAAGACAGGATGTTCGACCACATCAGCACTCCTTCCTGTTAGGGCCTGTCAAGAAATAACTGTTACATTCTTGCATCTCATCTTCGGGCCATCTTTGACCGGTCTTCAATCGCCAAATCCTCAGCGTAGCCTTTGCTACGCCTGCGGTTTGACTCAATAAGCCCGGCCAAATCCGACCCAAATCTGAGCGCCATATTGTTACACTTATTTCTTGACAGGCCCTTAGAGTGAAAAATAAAAGGTTGCGCCCTTTTCTATCGCCCCTTCCGCCCAAATTCGGCCGCCATGGCGCTGAATGACCCTCTGCACGGTCGCAAGACCGATACCGTTGCCGGGAAACTCGCCGGGGCAATGGATGCTCTCGAACGGCTTGAACAGCTTCTTGGCAAATTTCATATCAAAACCTACCCCGTCATCACGGACATAACAGACCCTGCGTCGTTTATGCTCGGTAATGCCGAATTCTATCCCTGCCGTCGAATGTTTCGCCGTATACTTCCAGGCATTGTCGAGAAGGTTTTTCAATGCAATCGTTAACATCGCGACATCGCCTTTCACCATGACATCAGGCGCTGCAACGAATTCAACGACACGGTCGGGATGCATCTCCTTCAGTTCTTGAATTATTGAACGGGCAATCTCGCTCAGATTTACATCCTGCACAGTCAGCTCGCTCCGTGTCAGCCTGCTCAGTTCGAGAAGGACATCGATCACCCTTTTCAACTGCAGGCTTCCCTGTTCTATACGTTCGGCGTAAAACCTGCCTTGCGCGTCAAGCAACTCTGAGCAGTCTTCCAATATGGCCCGGCTGTAACCTTCAAGGCGGTTGAGCGGGGCGCGCAGGTCGTGGGAGATCGCATAGCAAAAACCTTCCAACTCCCTGTTGGATGCCTCCAGTTGTGCGGTGCGTTTAAGGACGCGCTGTTCCAGCTCCTCGTTCAATTTCCGTATTTCCACTTCGGCCTGTTTACGTTCGCTGATATCGCGGTTGCTGCCGCGAATACCGATAAAATTGCCATTGTTGTCGAAAACCGGCCGGCAGACATGCCCAATCCATCTGCAACTTCCATCCGGACGGATAATGCGAAACGCTGCCACATCGCTTTTGAATTTTTGCTCAACTTCATGCCGATGGCTTCGAAAACTCGATCGGTCATCCGAATGTATAATGCGATAAAACAGATCAGGGTCTGCCGCAAAATCATCCGCACTATATCCGGTGATATCCAGGCATGCCGGCGACGTGTATATAAAGCGACCCTCCGGGTTTAACCAGAATTCCCATCCATAGGTGTTATCAGCGACTATGCGGTATTTCATCTCCGATTCACGTAGCGCTTCTTCTGCCCGCATGCGCTCCACGACTTCACATTTAAGCCTTACATTTGCCTTTTCCAGTTCAGCAGTCCTCTCTTTAACCTTTGATTCCAGATCTTCCCGGGATTGTAACAACGCCTCCTCTGCGGCTGTTCGCTCCCGCTCGCTCCGCACCAGCTGTCTGCCCACCAGACAAATGCCGCCTACCCCCACCATCCAGAGGATGACATATCCCAGGCTGTTGAAAAGAATCTCCCGATGCCCGACAACTGTGATCGGCGCCATGTGGTTTGTTTCACGGACCACGCTCCCGACGAGAAATACGGCCGGCAATATTGTCCATGCAGCAACCAGTGACCAGGCATACCGTTCCAAAGTGGCGCAGCTAGTTTTTTTTCTGGTGCAATCATTTGCCATTTTTGCCACATCCATGCTTACAAAAGACCGGGAAAATTCCAGTCACATTATTATAATAAATTAACATTAGACGTAAAGCTAATAATCATTATTTTAGTTGAAAACCGGTATAAGTGTAGTAAGTGTAGTCGAAATTCTGGAATAAACAAAAAAAAGCGGACATAGTCGCTGGATCGCGCCCATGTCCGCCTCACCTCTGTTGACTGCCAGGAACCGTTATGCGGCCCTGGCGCCGCCATTTAACCCTGTGCTGTCAGTTCCCAGTTCCCAGTTCCCAGTTCCCAGTTCCCAGTTCCCAGTTCCCAGTTCCCAGTTTTAGAATTTCTCATAGTCGTTATCCAATTGCTCACTGTCCTCGCCCATCTCCAGGTCGTGACCGACCGCCTTTTTCGCATAGCCGTTCGCCATGGCGTGCTTCATGGTGTCTTTTACCTTTGACTTGACGGCGAGTTTACGGTCGTCTTTCTTCACAGCCGCTGTTTTTCTCCCGACCGATTCTTCTCCGATTTTGAAGAAGGCGATGCTGCACTGCAACTGTTCGGCCTGCGAAGCGAGCTCTTCTGCGGTGGATGCCATTTCCTCGGAGGCGCCGGCATTCTGCTGGATCACCTGATCCAGTTGCTGGATTGCCTTGTTGATCTGCTCGGCGCCGGCATCCTGCTCTCGGCTGCCGGCGCTGATCTCCTGCACCAGTTCAGCGGTTTTCTGGATGTCGGGGACCATCCTGGTCAGCATCTCGCCAGCCTTCTCCGCTATCTCCACGCTGGTGGAAGAGAGTTCGGAGATTTCCGCGGCCGCCTTCTGGCTCCGTTCGGCAAGCTTCCGCACCTCGCTTGCCACCACCGCAAACCCTTTGCCGTGCTCGCCGGCCCGTGCCGCCTCTATGGCCGCGTTCAGGGCGAGGAGGTTGGTCTGCCGGGCGATCTCTTCGATGATGGAGATCTTGCCGGCAATCTCCTTCATGGCAGCCACCGTCTGGACCACTGCCTTCCCACCTTCCTGGGCGTCGATAGCGGATTTGACGGCAATCTTTTCCGTCTGTAACGCGTTGTCGGCGGTCTGTTTGATATTGGACGACATCTGCTCCATGGAGGAAGATGCCTCTTCGGCTGCCGCCGCCTGCTCACTCGCCCCCTGGGACATCTGTTCGGAGCTGGAGGAAAGTTCCTGGCTCCCGGCAGCCACATTGTCGGCAGCCGATTTTACCTCGCTGACCACGTCGTTCAGCTTTTTAACCATGGCATGCAAGGCAAGCATCAGCTCGTCTTCTGCAGAACGTTCCTTTATCTCAACCGTAAGGTCGCCGTTGGCAATCAGTTTAGCTGCCTCAGAGATACTCCGGGTCGCCTGAACAGAGCTATTGACAGCAGCGGCTATTGCCTCGAAGGTCTGTTTGACTTCCTTGGTATCATTGTCGCAAGGCTCGGTTGCGAGGGTAAAGTTGACATCACCTTTCGCCAGCCGCCCCAAACCAGCCACGAGTTTGGTGGTTTCATTCTCCTGGTAGTCGGCAATTTTACTGGCCAACCGGGCCGCCTTCTTCACCGCGGTCAGGTCCGTCACCACCTCGAAGGCGCCGATCACCTTGCCGCTCCCGTCCTTGATCGGCACGCCGGTATATGAGATGTCAAGATCAAGCCCAACCGCGGGATGGGCATCAGTCTCGCTCGTTGCCTCACGGCCGCCGGAGATGGCCTGGTAGCAGGCACAGTTCTGGGTTTTACAGTCGCTTGTCTTGAAGTGGTCGTAGCATTTCGTACCGGCCACCTGGGCCGGCGCCTTCCCCCCGACCTTTGCCCCCAGTTCGTTCATGTAGAGAACCGTGAAGTCGTTATCGACGATCATGGCCGGACTGGGCATGCTGTCCAGGAACCCGACCAGCCTGGCTATCGTATCGTTAACCCCCAGGACTATGTCGCGATACGCTCCCCGGTGCTTGTCAGCGTCGGCGCGGGTGTTCAACCGCCCCTCCATTGCCGCCTGGGAAAGCATGGTGGCATCGGCGCTGAGGGTATTGACCACCTTGACGCAGGAGTTTAATGCGTCGGCGATTGACTCGAAGGTCGCATATACTTCCCTGGTATCATCATCGGCCGGCTCGGTGACGATGGTAAAGTCGACATCGCCTTGCGCCAGTTTGCCCAGGCCATTCACAAGTTTTCTGGTTTCATTTTCCTGATAGTCGGCGATCTTTTTGGCAAGCCGGGCCGACGCCTTAATCGCAGTCTGGTCCGACACAACTTCGAAGGCGCCGATTACCTGGCCAGCTTCATTGCGCAACGGCATGCCGCTATAGGCTATGTCGAGATCGACCCCGACCGCGGGATGGGCATCGGTTTCGCCGTGCGCCACCTGCCCGCTCTGGATGGCCCTGCCACAGGCGCAGTTCTCGGTCTTGCAGTCTGATGTCTTGAAATGATCGTAGCATTTCGTACCAACCACCTGGGTCGGAGTCTTCCCGCCTACCTTGGCGCCCAGTTCATTCATATACAACACGGTATAATCGTTATCGATGATCATGGCAGGAGCCGGCATGTTATCAAGCAGACCTACCAGCCTGGTAATTGTCGCATTGACCCCTTCCACTATCTTGCGAAAATCTCCTTCATGTTTCGTTGCATCGGCACGGGTGGTGAGTTTGCCGTCCACGGCCGCCTTGGCCAACATGTTGGCGTCGCCGACCATGGATTTAACCGCATCGACCGTGGTTTTGAGATTCCGGGAGAGGACATCCTTGTCGGATTTTATCGTAAACTCGACCTCCAGATCTCCCACAGCAATCCTTTCAGCTACCCTGGCGGCCTCCTTGATGTTCGTCACCATTTTATTGAAAGAGTGGGCGAGCTTTCCGGTTTCATCCCCGGAATCAGATGTTATCATTACCTCAACGTCCCCCAGTGCAAGCTCGTCTGCGGCAGACATGAGTTTTTTTATACTCCTGCTGATCCTGGATGAAATAACGTACGCCAACAGGAGGACTACGCCGACGATCAAGAGCGTGGTTACAGCTATTTTCCAGCGCAACGCCGCCATCTCCTTTTGCATGTCATCGACGTAGAGACCGCTGCCGACGATCCAACCCCAAGGTTGATAAAGTTTGACGTAAGAAATTTTTTGAACGGCAGCGGTTGTTCCGGGCTTCGGCCAGAGGTATTTCACAAAACCTTCCCCCTTGGCCTTGGATACATTAACAAACTCGACAAAAACCGCCTTGCCCTCAGGATCTTTCATGCCCGACTGATCCTGACCATCCAGCTCCGGCTTGATTGGATGCATGATAATTTTTGCGTTAAGGTCATTGATCCAGAAATATTCGTTACCACCATAGCGCAACTGCTTAATCCGTGCTTTTGCCCTTTTCTGGGCTTCTTCCAGGGTAAATTCACCCTTTTTCGCCCTTTCTTCATATTCAGCAATCAGTCCAACGGGAAGAGCTACAACGGATTTCAATGTAGATTCTCTCTCGCCCAGCACTTTTTTTTCCACATCGGGCAACAGATAGAAAAAATTGACCGCGGAGATGAGCAAAACCGTAACCAGGGAAATGCTCATAACTTTTGCCGCAATGTTCCAGTCTTTAAAACGTAAGATACTCATGCCTCATTCTCCTTTAATGCTCTTGGTCTATGGTGATGTTGCCGCTACGCTCATTGCTTCCTCCATTCCTGGCGAGAGCGGAATGCACCAGGACAAAACATGGCGACGGGCCTGATGCAACGTCCGTCGCCTTGAATATTTCATCGACAATTTCGGGGGAAACCTTTAAAGGAGTTAGTAATTATTTATTGCTAATTCAGGCAATTACCTGCTTCTTGAAGAGAATAGCATGACAGCGCAGGGATACCGATGAGACCCGAGTGGCAAGGGCGGGACCTTGCCACTCGGTTTGAGGAAGTGTTGTTTTCAAACGCCCCGGAGGGGCAGTATGCATGTAGCCGGGGGAATCATCCCCCTGTTCAGAACGTGAAAAATCCGTCTCGTCACGTACGTGACGAGGTGAAATGATGTCATTTGACCGGGGCATGAATGCCCGGCTACCGGCATTCAATCGCTACGCGACGTAAGCAAGAACCTTGCTGGGTTTAAAGGAAGATTTATGCTGCTTGTGCACTGCATCGCTGCTTATCGTCACCGGCCACCACGGTCAACTCCATCGCAGAAAAGACCTTGTCGATATCGAGGATCATAATGAACTGTTCATTATGTTTTCCCATCCCCAGGATAAAGTCGGTGTTGAGTTTTGTGCCGATACGGGGCGCCGGCTCGATCTGCTCCGGCTCCAGGTCGATCACTTCCTGCACCGAGTCGGCGAGAGCCCCCAGGATGATAAGCTCACCTTCGACCGCGATCTCCACGACGATAATACAGGTATTCACCGTTTTCTCGGTTTCTGCCATGCCGAACTTCAACCGCAGGTCAATGACCGGCACCACGCTGCCGCGCAGGTTGATCACCCCCCGCATATACTCCGGGGTCTGCGGCACCTTGGTGACGGTGGGTGAGTCCAGTATTTCCCGCACCTTTGCCACATCCAGTGCGAAGATCTCCTTATCAAGCTCGAAGGTCAGGTATTGGGTTGTTTCCGTTATGCCCGCTACGCTCATTGGTTCCCCCTTTTATTTGGGATCAGGGAATGGGGATCTGGGATCAGTAAAATCCCAGTTCCCAGCTCCCGGTTCCCGGTTTTAGAATTTCTCATAGTCGTTATCCAATTGCTCACTGTCCTCGCCCATCTCCAAGTCGTGACCGACCGCCTTTTTCGCATAGCCGTTCGCCATGGAGTGCTTCATGGTGTCTTTTACCTTTGACTTGACGGCGGGTTTGCGGTCGTCTTTCTTCACAGCCGCTGTTTTTCTCCCGACCGCTTCTTCTCCGATTTTGAAGAAGGCGATGCTGCACTGCAACTGTTCGGCCTGCGAAGCGAGCTCTTCTGCGGTGGATGCCATTTCCTCGGAGGCGCCGGCATTCTGCTGGATCACCTGATCCAGTTGCTGGATTGCCTTGTTGATCTGCTCGGCGCCGGTATCCTGCTCTCGGCTTCCGGCGCTGATCTCCTGCACCAGTTCAGCGGTTTTCTGGATATCGGGAACCAGCTTGGTCAACAGTTGTCCCGCTTTTTCCGCCACATCAACGCTGGTTGCCGACAAATCGCTGATCTCCGCCGCTGCCTTCTGACTCCGCTCGGCAAGCTTCCGCACCTCGCTTGCCACCACGGCGAAACCCTTGCCGTGCTCGCCGGCACGGGCAGCCTCGATGGCGGCATTCAGGGCGAGGAGGTTGGTCTGGCGGGCGATCTCTTCGATGATGGAGATCTTGCCGGCAATCTCTTTCATGGCAATTACGGTCTGGGTTACCGCCGCGCCACCTTCCTTGGCGGCACTGGCGGATGTCACGGCGATCTTCTCGGTCTGCATGGCGTTATCCGCATTCTGCCTGATGTTGGAAGTCATCTCTTCCATGGATGCCGAGGCCTCTTCGGCTGACGCCGCCTGTTCACTCGCCCCCTGGGACATTTCCTCGGAACTGGAAGAAAGTTCCTGGCTGCCGGAAGCAACGTTGTCCGCCGCGCTCTTCACCTCACTGACAATCTCCGTCAACTTCTTCACCATCATCGCCAGTGCCTGCATCAGTTCGTCATTTGCCGAGCGCTCCTTCGCCTCGACCAGCAGATTGCCGCCGGCAATTTCCTGCGCCAGGCGGGTCACGTTGTTCATTGCGTCGATGAGAAAATTGATATTGTTTTTTATTTCGTTGAAATCGCCGTAATAGGTATCGGTAATCTTTGCCGGGATATCCCCTTTGGAGATGCGGTCCACATACTCTGCGGTCACGTTTATCGGCAGGACAAATGCCTCGATCAGCCGGTTGATGCCTGCCACCAGCTCTCCCCATGCCCCCTGGTAACCCGCCGCATTGCCGCGCACATCCAGTTTGCCTTCCTGTACAGCCTTGACCAGATGGTCTGTTTCCTGCGCCAGCTCCTTGATCATGGCAATCATTGCAGCCAGGTTTTTACCCATGACGTCGTTTTCCGACTTTGCCGACACCTGAACCGTCAGGTCGCCGGCAGCAACCTTCTCCGCAGCAAACGATGCCTCTTTGATGTTCTCCGCCATATTCCTGAATGACTGGGAAAGCATGCCGATCTCGTCTTTGGAATTTATGGCGATTTCCACATTCACATCGCCGACCGCCAGTTTGTCGGCTAAAGCCGCGAGGGCCGTCACCGGTCGGGTAATACTGCGGGTGATCAGGATGCTGATGGCGATACAGGCAAGGGCTGCCAACATTACGAGGGAGACGATCATGGAAACAGCACGGGAGGTGAAGGCAAAGATCTTACTCTCCTCTTCTCCCAGAAGTTTGCTCTTTTCATCGGCAAAATCCTTGGCAAGATTCTCCAGCTTATGGATCTCGTCCTTATACTGGCCGATGGCGGTGTTGGCCGCTTGTGTATTTCCGACCTTGCCCGCCCCAATTGCAGCCACGACCTTGTCGAAACCTGCGGCGTAAACCGCCAGATTATCCTTCATCGCCTTCACAACTTCCCGGTCCTTGGGGGTATCCGCAAGCTTCTCCATGGACGCTATCCTGTCTCCGGAATGGCCCAGTTGCTCCTTCCATTTGCTGCTGTATTCCGCAACCTTCTCCCGTGAATCGATATTGATGAAGGCATCCTTCTCGAAGCGGCGCATGCTGTTGACGTTGGCCCGCAGGCGCGATGAGTGCTCCGACAGCTTCGATTCGTGGTTGACCATCTCCTTGACAGCTTCAGTAGCATAATGGATTCCCCAGTAGCCGGTACCGCCGACAGCCAACAAAAGCAGCAAAACCAATCCGAACCCGCACCCTAGACGCTTGCCGATTTTCATGTCCTGAAACTTCATGTCATGTTCCCCCTTGGAACAATTTAGTACCAGGTTTGCACCTGGATGATTCATCTCGATTTTTGAAAACACCAGTCTAGGAGCCTGTCGGACTTAGGACTGAATCTACTACGAGAATGGCAAATCGGTCCATATCTCCGTAAATTTTCGACGAATAGGTCCACTATTAGCTCTCAAATTTCCGGAAATCTGTCCTCGATTTTCCATTCTCTCGCTACGATTCCCTAAGTTCGACAGGCTCCTGATATGGTTGTCAGTTGTCAAGCAGAATAAAGTTTTCCCGTCCACTTTTGAAGTGGCTATGCTGTTTCAATATTTCCAGGGCATATGCCGGGGCAGAACCTGTGTTGCGA
>Ga0074193_1000418_pt1 | contig 73368 bp, 78 predicted proteins | sample EPASupsiteHSE605_FD_64523 | JGI IMG/M metagenome (GOLD analysis project Ga0074193, IMG submission 64523) | Bioremediated contaminated groundwater from EPA Superfund site, New Mexico - Sample HSE6-05 | ecosystem: Environmental > Aquatic > Deep subsurface > Groundwater > Contaminated ...
GAAATAAGAATGCCATTGTGGAAGATATCCGCTGCCTATATATCCCTCCAATTTCCAATTTTGGAATCTCTACTAGTTGCTTGTTCTGTAACTTTTAAAATATAACTGTGGTTTTTGAACACCCTCTATTAGTGAGTTTGGATTCCGAGTTCGAACCGTGTGATACCTCCGTAACCAAAGCTGCTTTTCGGTTTTTGGTAGAGCCCCCAAAGTTGGTCGCTCAATTGTTAATTCTAGGCGCAGGGCATATTGCACTTCCCCTGGCGCCATGGCTAAAATCGTAGGCTATGAGGTTACTGTCGTCGATGATCGTCTATCTTTTGCCAATTCCAATCGATTTCCTACGGCCGATACGATTATTTGCGAGGATTTTGAACTTGCCTTAGATGGAATAAAGATCAATCCGCAAACCTTTTAGTGATTATTACTCGTGGACATCGTTACGACAAAATGTGTCTGCGCAAAGTGATTAATCAACCAGCCTCATACACTGGTATGATCGTCAGTCGTAAAAGGGTTAAAGCGTTGCTTGCTGAGTTGGAGGAGGAAGGAATTGCGAGTGAATCGTTGCAAAAGTTGTATTCACCAATCGGTCTAAAGATTGGTGCAGAAACTCCTGAAGAAATAGCTGTAAGCATTCTCAGTGAGCTGATTAAAGTTCAGAGAGAATTGAATCAGTTGGTAAAATTAGATGAGCTTAAAAACCATGGATAAAATATTCATTTATTTTTGCCTCAGCCCATATTTAATTCCCATAGCTCGCGTGGAGTTGCGGGAATTAAATATGGGCGATTGGGAGAGGAAACCCTTAGAAAACCTCTTTCGGTTTGAACAAAGTTATGGGTGTGTTAATTTAATCTGCAACATGGGTTTTGAGTACCAGTTGGAATATTTAAACTATACAGTTAATCGTAACCTAAACAATATGGATTAAATTGTTTAAAACAATTTAATCCATATTTTGTACTAGTTAGAAAGAATAACTTTTTGTTTCCTACTTTCTGGAAGCATAAGTGCAACTAAGGCTACCGCCTGCGCCTATTGCTTGGCACTAGCCAAGTTTTCTAACTTTTTACTTAAATATTGCAAGAAAAGTGTTCCAAAAATAAACACTGCTCTGAGCAAAGTGAATCAAACTAGAACATAAAAGAATTAAATATTTAGTTTAAATAATCATAATATATTTAAAAGAGTATCAAATCACTGAAAGAAGCGGCCTTGTGAATACTTTAACAAATATTCAGAATGTTGGCATGAATATTGCTAATAATATAAGCACGTGATAAACGTCAAATTGATTGGAGGAATTAATGTGGCAGTTATTAATCAAGTGTATGGGTATTTTATGCCAACCGTAAACCTCATGGGAGCCGGAGCAGCTCAAGAAACAGGAAAGCAAGCTAAATTACTGGGAGGAAAGAAAGTACTACTGGTGACAGATGCCTATCTCGAAAAGATTGGTATGGCTCAGGAAATCGCTGATATTATTGAAAAAGAAGGCCTCAAAGTTGTAATTTATGGTGGTGCAGAACCAAACCCGACCGATAAAAACGTGCATGATGGATTTGACATCTATACTAAAGAAGGCTGTGACCTGATTGTATCCGTAGGTGGAGGATCTTCCCATGACTGTGCCAAAGGAATCGGGCTTGTTGCAGGTAATGGCGGAAAAATTAACGACTATGAAGGCGTCGATAAGTCTCCATTGCCGATGGCTCCGATGATTGCTATTAACACAACCGCCGGTACCGCTGCAGAAATGACAAGATTCTGTATTATTACGGATTTAGCAAGGCATGTTAAAATGGCCATCGTTGATTGGCATGTAACCCCGAATGTCTCCATTAATGATCCCTTGTTAATGATGAAACAACCTCCTAGCTTAACCGCTGCCACTGGAATGGATGCACTTACCCATGCCGTTGAGGCGTATGTTTCTACGATCGCAACACCCGTGACAGATTCGGCTGCACTAATGGCTTTTAAAATAATCCCTAAATATCTGCGTCGTGCCGTAGCTAATGGGGATGATTTCGAAGCACGTGAGCAAATGGCTTATGCTCAATTATTAGCGGGTATGGCTTTTAATAACGCTAGTTTAGGTTATGTTCATGCAATGGCTCATCAATTAGGTGGATTCTATAATTTGCCTCATGGTGTATGTAATGCAATCCTTCTCCCACACGTTTGCCGCTTTAACATGATTGGCAACCTCGATCGTTTTGTAGATATCGCTGTAGCAATGGGAGAAAACGTTGAGGGTCTTTCTGCTAGAGAAGCTGCAGAAAAATGCCTAGCCGCAATCGCCACGTTGTCTGCTGATGTCGGAATTCCTTCCGGACTTAACGAACTGAACGTAAAAGAAGAAGACTTAGCATTGATGGCTGGAAATGCAAAATTAGATGCTTGTCAATTCACCAATCCTCGTACAGCAACACTTGAACAAGTGATTCAAATCTATAAAAATGCTATGTAATTAGGCTATATGTCTAATGTAATAGACTAAAACGAAAAATCTCGTTTGGGAATTCCCCAAACGAGATTTTTCGTTATTAGTTGATATGCTTTTAAGATGTTCAGCTTTAGCTGGCGAGTCACTGATTATTTTCCAAAAGAACAGTGCGGATAAGTGCAAACTGGGCAGCCAAGACAAAGACCCCCACTTCCAAGTTCGATAATGTCATAGCGTGTCAGTCTTTCTCCAGTTAGCAATCGTGGAGCGACTAAATCAAAGGAAGTTGTCTTATTTAGAAACCTTGGTAAAAGATTCTTCAAATATTCGCAAAAAACTGTGCTAAACTGATATAATAAAGTAGTCTTTGAAATAGATGAAGTAGTTCTAGGGGGACAGGGCTTATGGATAAACAAGTGTATCTTGGACTTAAAAAAGTATTTGAACATAACTTAGAAGCAGTCCTAATTACCGTAACCAGTGTACTGGGGTCTACACCTCGTAAGCCAGGGGCGAAAATGTTAGTTTTTGCGGATGGAATGACGGTTGGAACCATCGGTGGCGGATGTGGTGAGGCCGAGGCAAAACGGGAGGCTCTTTATGTTTTAACAGCACACGATTCAAAAACGTATTCTTTAAATATGACCGCGGATATAGCCCAAGAGGAAGGGATGGTCTGCGGGGGTATTATGGAATTATTCATGGAGTATATGGGTACTCATACCTCCGTGGAAAAAGCGGATCTTAACAAAGATTATCTGTCAGCTATAGAGGGTCATGAAAATCCTGTACTTGTAACTGTGATCGAAGCGGCGGAGACGTCATTACTGGGAAATAAGCTTGTCATTAGGACTAACGGAGATGCAGTGGGTGATCTAGGTAATAAGGAACTGAACAATGCAGCTATTGAGATGGGTAAAAAAGGCGGTAGAAAATGCCAGCCATTCTTAATATGCTTAGATTCTGAGTTTAACCCATGTGAAGGCTCATCACCAAAAGCAGTTTACCGCTTACTAGCAGAGCCACCGACAACGGATGTAAATTTGTTGATTCTAGGAGCAGGACATATCGCTGTCCCCCTTGCAACAATGGCCAAAATCGTGGGGTATGAAGTAACTGTTGTCGATGACCGTCCATCCTTTGCTAATGTCAACCGATTTAGCACGGCTGATACAGTATTATGCTCAGACTTTGAACGAGCCTTGGAGACTATTGACATTAATCCACAAACTTTTGTTGTGATTATTACCAGGGGGCATCGTTATGACAAGGTGTGTTTGAAGAAAGTAATTAACCAACCAGCCGCCTATATAGGTATGATCGGCAGTCGAAAAAGAGTTAAATCATTACTCGCTGACTTGGAGGAGGAGGGAGTATCGAGCGAAGCGTTGCAAAAGTTGTATTCTCCTATAGGTCTCAAAATTGGGGCGGAAACTCCTGAAGAAATTGCTGTCAGCATTCTCAGTGAGTTGATTAAAGTTCAAAGGGAAATAGGATGACAGCGAATCTTAATTAAAGAAAAAATATAAAATCAAGATTAACAGTATTTTCATATTGAATTTTATAACAAAGATAGGCTGCAACAAACGGAAGAAAGTTTGTTATAGCCTATCTTTGTTATAATGGGTAATGGTTAATGTACATAAGGAGTAGTTCGTTGGAATGAGTTGAACCAAATGTAAGACTCCCACTTCAAGTGGGAGTGGTACCCTGTACTCCGCTTCGGTGGAGGTAGACTCCCATCCTACGGCGCGAAAGTATTCGTCTGTGGATCTGTGCCTTCGGCGCAACTCTCCACTGGAGACTTACGTCACCAAAGTCTCGATGTTCAACTTTAGTTGAACGAGTTCACTTAGGTAGAGAAATGTGCAAGGAAACGGTCAACTTCTTCTTTATGGCTTTTCTTTAGAAGTTCAGCAGGAGGACCTTCTGCCAACACTTGTCCATTAAGGAGAATCAAGGCTCTACTGGTTAACTGCGCAATATCTTTAAAATCATGACTAACTAAGACGGTTGTGGTTTGAGTAGATTTAAAAACTTTAGCCAGATCAATGCGTAGTCCTTCTTTAGTGGGTGCGTCCAGGGCCGAAAATGGTTCGTCCAGAAATAAAACATCGGGCTCTATAGCAAAAGCTCGTGCCAGACTAACACGCTGGGCTTCTCCACCGGAAAGTGAACGTGCAGATTGTTTCGCAAGATGAGACACTCCAAACTGCTCCAGCCAAAAGTCCACCTTTTCTCGAATCCTCCCTTTAGAGAGACCGCGAATTTTGAGTCCCATCGCAACATTGTCAAAAACGCCTGTGTTTAATAAGAGAGATTCCTGAAAGACAATCGCGATTTTGCGTCTAATCGAAAGCGGAACTGACTTCGGAACTGCTTGCCCTTGAAAATAGAGCTGTCCAGAAGTTGGAGTTTCCAAAAAGGCAAGAATTTTCAACAAGCTGCTTTTGCCAGAACCATTGGGACCGATGAGCCCGACACATTCTCCGGGTAATAAATGAAAATGAACGCATTGTAAAATAGTTTTATGGTCCTGGTTCCAGCTTATCTCCTTAGCTTCGAGCACACTAAGGCCCTCCTTGCTGTTTTTGTTGAAGTAAGGTTAAACCCAATGTAGCTCCGTAAGCTAGCAAGCACAAGATAATACTTAAGGCAATAGCAATGTCGAAGTTGCCTTTAGAGACTTCCAAGACTGTTGCAGTTGTTAAAACACGTGTCTGTCCTTGAATGTTCCCTCCTACTGCCATAGAAGCTCCAATCTCTGAGACAATAGCCCCAAAGCCGGCAATAATGGCTGCAAGCAGAGAATAACGGACTTCTTTTAGAAGCAGCCATAAATACTGGAAGCGAGTGGCACCTAGCGCTTGAATTTGTAGCCTCAGTTTGGGGCTGGTTTGTTGAAGGGCGGCACAGGTTAAGGCAGCGACAATGGGAGATGCAATGATTGCCTGGGCAATAATTATGGCCGTTGGGGTATACATAATGTTTAAAAAGCCAAACGGGCCTGAGCGCCAAAGAAATATCGAAACCCAAAGTCCTACGACCACCGGAGGTAAGCCCATCCCAGTATTCACGATACTTAAGACAAACCGACGGCCCGGAAAGGTTTTAAGAGCTAGGAGCGTACCGAATGGAATCCCGATAAGCAGGCTTATAAAGGTTCCGGTGCCAGATATTTTTAGGGTGAGGAGCGTGATGTCAATCACCTCGGGATCCCCAGTTAGGAGGAGGCGAAGGGCGGCTAAAATTCCTTGCCAGATCATTTCCATACGTTGCATTTCCCTTTCGATAGAAGGATAAAATTAAAGTTCGAAGCTCGATGTTTGAGGTTCTGGTCTAGAATAAGACCGCGAACGCGAACAACTGCTTCGAGCTTCAAACTTCATTTTTACACTAATGGCGGGATTCAAGTGGATAACTCAGGTACACTCTTGAATCCAATTATTTAACTGCATCTGCGAAGAAGAGGGATTGACCAAATTTATCTTTACCAAAGGATCCAATGGTTGCTTGAGTATCTGCATTAATCATAAAGTCTACAAAGGCTTTAGCGCCATCCGCATTTACTTTAGGGAATTTTTCGGGGTTAACTTGCATTACATGATAAATATTTAAGAGAGAAGCGTCGCCCTCTAGGACAATATCAAGTTGTAAATTTTTCTTGGTAGCCAAATAGGTTGCACGATCTGTTAGAGTATACCCTGCTTTCTCCGAGGTGATTGTGAGAGTTTGTCCCATGCCTTGACCGGTCGACTGATACTTATCTGCTGCTGGTTTGATATTGAGCTTGGTCCATAATCCTTTTTCCATTTTATCGGTTCCTGAATCATCCCCACGGGTAACAAAGATTGAGGAACTATCAACGATCCGCTTAAAGGCATCTGCGATAGTTTTAGTTTCTTTTACTTTAGCAGGGTCCGCTGCTGGTCCAACGATGACAAAATCGTTATGCATTACGAGTTGATAGTTAATAGCTGTTTTATTATCCACTAATTTTTTTTCCGAAGCGGGGGCATGGACTAGCAAAACGTCGGCATCCCCTTTTTCTCCCATGGCTAAAGCAGCACCAGTGCCAACAGCGATAGTTTTAACTTTGTAGCCGGTTTTTTTCTCGAAATCGGGAATAAGCACATCGAGTAAACCACTATCTTGTGTGCTAGTAGTAGTCGCTAAGATGATATCAGGTCTTTCAGGTTTTGGAGTTTCAGCCGTTGTAGGTGCGGGTGTTGTTTGACTTGGTGTCTTAGTTGTTCCGCATCCGACGAGGGTCACCATGATGGCAATCATAAATAGGACAAAACTAAAGTTTAAACGGGTTCGCAAGTTCTTTTTCATAATAATTTCTCCTCTTAAATTTATTTGTTTAGCAGCTCCCATATATAGGTAAGAAAAGTCTAGAAGAATAGCCCCTTACTATCACGAACGTCCCCCACTTGCATGCTGCATGCAAAGAAGCCCAGACGACCAGAAACTAAGGGGACATTGCAAAGTGAACACATTAGTGGAGTTCACAATAAAGTGAGTGCCGATGCTGAAGCAGTTATTACGCCGAGGTTCACATCATGCGCAACCCAGAGGTTGGCGTAATAGCTTCAGCATCCAACGAACGAGTGAACGGAACGTGTGTGAACGTGCAATGTCGCCTTACTTTCACGTATTCAAAAGGATTTTTCCCGTCAAAGAAGTATCATACCCCATTTGTTGATGAACAGCTTGGATAAATCCTGGAGATTTTAAAACATTGAGGAGTTGTTGCCAGAAAGGAGTTTTGGTGGTTTTGCCCAGACAAACCAGATCATAGCGTTCTTGGAATAGTGGGATAAAATCGAGACCTAGACGTTGAGCGGCAGCTTTTACTCCGACTCCAACATCAGCTTGTCCATTGGCAACGTGACATGCAACGCCGGAATGAGTAGGTTCCTCATGCTCATAGCCCAGTATTCGGCCAGGTGAAATTTTAGCCGATCGCAGGTAAGCGTCGAGGCGGAGGCGGGTACCAGATCCTTTTTGACGATTAATAAAGTTCAGACCTTCAATAGTAATATCATCCCAAGTTTGAAGATTAAAGGGATTACCGGGCGCTACAATAAAACCTTGCTCACGTTGAACTAGATTAACAATACAAACCGATTCGCCAGGGATAACATGTTTGACGAAGGAAATGTTATAGTCTTTTGTGACATCGTCCCAGAGATGTATCCCAGAGATATCAGCATCCTGCCGATAAAGCGCTATGAGTCCATCCATGCTTCCTTTAAAGGAGAGCGAGGATTCTACTGGGAGGGGAGCATGCTTAAGAAACTCAAACAATAGTTCAACGACTGGATCGTGGCTACCTATGAAACGAATGGTTGGCAACACAGGAAGGGCTGGAGATATAGCTGTAGCCGTAGGTTGAGGATTGCTAACACCAAAGGTCCCTCGCAGATATTGATCTAAGACTGTTGGGTCAATTCGAAGTTGCCGACCAATATGGTGAGCAGGTATCTCTCCTCGTTTTACAAGCTCATAAAGAGTATACTTGGAAACCTTGAGAATTTTAGCTGCTTCAGCAGCCGTTAAGGTTAAGCTCAAATAGTTTCACCTCACTTTGTATCTCGTCATTCTAAGTGTAGAATAAATGATACTTACAAGTCAATAGGAATGGTAGAATAAATTGGATTTAATTCGGTTATCTTGGCTATCTTAAGGTTTACTTAGATTCATAAAACCAAATTAGTTTAGTCTTCCTGGAAAATGAATTAGATAATTAAGCCTAGGGGGTAAATTTTATTGAGTGTTAAAACACATATTGGATTAAAACGGAGTAGAATAGTTTGATATAAAATAAAATTTTATTGACAAGACGGTACTTTATGCTAAAATTTAACGTGATGGAAATTTGGGGATGATCAGGGGAAAGCGGAGATCCTGCCCAGATTCTTTCGTGTTTTTTAGTAGAAAAGGGGGCAAAGATCACAATTGGCAAATTCTCTTGGACGTCATGTGTTGGCTGAAATTTATGGGTGTAGCTTCGACATTTTAAATGATCGTGAGAAGGTCGAAGCACTAATGGTCAACGCAGCTTTGGAAGCTGGTGCCGAGGTTCGTGAGGTTGTATTTCATAAGTTTAGTCCTCAAGGGGTGAGTGGTGTAGTAGTTATTTCTGAATCACACCTAGCCATCCATACGTGGCCAGAACTCGGATACGCGGCGGTAGACGTCTTCACGTGCGGGGACAGTGTCAATCCCTGGGATGCCTGTAACTATCTAACCGACCATTTCGAAGCAGGGCATATGACAGCAACAGAAATGAAGCGTGGTATTGTTGAGGATCCAAAGGAAGCGGTAAATATTTAGGAGGGATATTTATTTTACTCCGGACTAAGTTAAGTACGGATGAAGAAGACAGGTTATTCTTTATTACGGGTACTAGATAGGCCTTGTAACTTATGAACATAAAGTTGCAGGGTCTATTTATATTTTTAGGAAAAGGTACATATTCTTTCAATAATAATGTCATATTATCAGAGTATATTGCATAAATAGGGCAGGAGTTTGAATAAATATATCGAATACATAATAGGTTGATGTCCGAATGGAAGGCAAGGAGCGATAAGATGGTTCCGGTAGATTTCAGCTTCCGTGGGAAACTGAACACAGTAGAAGAGTTTTTGCGCGAAGAAATTAATTTTAAGCCAGCAGGTTTTGAGGAATTAGTACAGTTAGAAATGAATGAACTAGATCAAACGGTTAATCCCGCTATGGTCTTAGCCGTAAGTTGTTTGAGTACAGATAATAATCGTAAATCAGAAGCGTTGGCTGGTATCATTCAGTTTATATTCATGGCTAATAAGGTTCATAGGCTCATGAAAGATGATGATGATCTTGCTGAAGAGCTAAGACAGTTTCCAGTGCTCGTAGGAGACTTGTTATATGGAAAGTTTTTTTTAGAACTTTGTCGTGAGAAGCTGTTGCTCTTCTTAGACCCTCTAGCTCAAGTGATGGGTACTATGAGTCAAGGGGGTATTTCTCGATGGCTTTCTCGAAATCGGAATTTAAGCAGAGATGAGTTGCTTCAAATCATTGGATTAGAGAGTGCGTCCTTAACTGGGGTAGCTGCTCGACTCAGTGCTGAACTTGCAGGGGTATCACTTCCTTTGCAAGACAAACTAGAGTCTTTTGGTTGGGAAATGGGATTAGCATGGGGAGCTTGGAAGGAACGTATGGAGATTACGGTTGTCCAGTCAATACTGCAGCGAGCGAACGATATCTTAAAAGATATTTCGACTGAATCACAACTTGAACTCCAACCTCTACATGAAATTTATCAATATTTAGCTAGGGAGCTGACAGCAGAATATAAGCCCAAAGAAATAGGATCCTAATGAACGGAGTGAAGTATGTATAAACTAAAAGTTTTTTTTGAAATGATTAAATTTGAGCATACTATTTTTGCCCTGCCCTTTGCCTACTTAGGAGCCTTTTTGGCTGCGGAAGGTATTCCCCCAGCTATGAAGCTTTTGTGGATAACGCTAGCTATGGTAGGGGCAAGAACAGCGGCAATGTCATTAAATAGGCTTGTTGATCGGCATATTGATGCGCGTAATCCTCGGACGGCGCAAAGAGCACTACCAGCAGGCCAGCTCAGAGTAAATGAAGTTTACCTATATATTGTACTGTCATTTTTGCTTCTGGGTATTTCTGCCTATAAACTCAATTTGCTGGCATTACTGTTAATGCCGATTGCTGTCTTTTTTTTGGTTTTATATTCTTATACCAAACGGTTTACTTGGGCCTGTCATCTAATATTAGGGATTTCATTAGGTTTGGCGCCTGCAGGGGCCTGGATTGGGGTAACCGGTCATTGGGCTCTGGCACCTGTTTTCTTGGGGTTGGGAGTTATGACTTGGGTGGCAGGATTTGATGTTGTTTACGCCTGTCAGGATGTCGAGTTTGACCGCGAGGAAGGTCTGCATTCTATTCCTGCAGTTTTTGGCATAAAGAGAGGCTTAGAAATATCTGCTTTTCTGCATACTATCGCGCCACTTCTCTTTATTGCTGTTGGAGTGGTCATGTCAATGAGCTGGCTCTATTATGTAGGCGTAATGATCGCTATTATCTTACTTTTTCGTCAACATCGTCTTGTCTCTGCAGACGACTTCTCAAAAATTGGAGTTGCTTTTTTTGACCTCAATGGTTATTTAAGCATCTTACTTTTTGTCTTCTCCGTTATGGATTTAATCTTATTGAACTGATATTAAAGGAGGGGTGGCTATGCCCTCGCTGTTTGCGCAAAGCGAACTAAGAGACCTAATAGACAAGATCGAAAAAGGTCAACGATTGGATTTTGATGCAGGCGTACGTATGATCATGAGTCAAGAGATTTTGACACTTGGCTATATGGCTAATCTTGTACGCGAACGTAAAAATGGCAATCAAACCTCATTCATCGTCAATCGTCCGATTGATTATGCTGATATCAGTGCTTCGTTCGTAGGAAATGAAAAGCACGCTAATGAAATAATGGCCTACGGAAACCAAGAATCTAAAGAGGAACGTATTGATCGTTTAGTACAAATCCGAACTCTTCAAGACCAGACCGGAAAATTACTAACCTTTAGCCCAATTCCCTTTTACTCTAAAACTTCGAAATTGGAAGGAACTATGGGCGTCGGGAATTCAACAGGTTATGAAGATTTGAAAATGCTTGCGATTTCGCGAATTCTCCTTGACAATTTTGCTCATATTAAAGCTTTTTGGGTGTTACTGGGTCCTAAATTGGCCCAAGTCTCATTGGCTTTTGGAGTAGATGATTTAGATGGTACAGTTGTGGAGGAACAAAGTACTCCCATGGCTGGGGCAAGTCATATTATGAGTAAGCGTGCCTTGATTCACCTAATTCAAAAGGCGGGTCGAGATGCAGTGGAGCGGGATTAGGCTTTAGAAGGAGGAGAAGGGCATGCAAACGGAAACCTTAAAGATTATTGAAAAACGTTTGGCTGGTGAGCGGTTGTCCATCTCAGATGGAATCAAACTACTACAAAATGCCGATCTTCTTTCTTTGGGACAAGGGGCAAATCTCGTCCGAGGGCAGATGCATCCTGAAAAAGTGGTGACATTTGTTATTGACCGAAATATTAATTATACAAATATTTGTTCCTGTCAATGTAAATTCTGTGCTTTTTATTGTAAACCTGGAGATCCGGAAGGATATATTTTGTCACAAGACCTATTACATGCTAAAATTGAAGAGACTATTGCAGTAGGGGGAACCCAGCTCTTGATTCAAGGGGGGTTACATCCTGATTTAAATTTAGAGTACTTTGAAAACCTGCTGCGCGATATAAAAGCCCATTACCCCATTCACGTTCACTCATTTAGCCCTCCTGAAATATGGGATCTTGCGAACAAATCAGGATTGACGATTGAGGAAATTATCATTCGCCTCCGCGATGCGGGTTTGGATTCGATCCCCGGGGGAGGAGCAGAAATCCTAGATGATCGTGTACGTCATCTGATTAGCCCAAATAAAATTGGTTGGCAACAGTGGATGGACGTCATGACCACGGCACACAAGCATGGTATGAAAACTACTGCGACCATGATGTTCGGGCACGTCGAAACCTTTGAAGAACGAATTTTACATATAGTTCGTGTACGTGAAGCACAGGATAAAACAGGTGGGTTTACCGCCTTTATCCCTTGGAGTTTTGCTCCTACAAACACCTTACTGGGTGGAGAGGGTAGTACAGGGGTAGAATATCTGAGGACACTGGCTGTAGCACGTTTGATGCTGGATAATGTGCCCAATATTCAAGCGTCATGGGTAACTCAAGGGGCCAAGATGGCCCAGGTTGCCTTAAGTTTTGGGGCAAATGATTTTGGTAGTACCATGTTAGAGGAAAATGTGGTACGAGCTGCTGGTGTGCAAACGCGTGTCCCGTTACAAGAGATCATTCGTTGTATTGAAGATGCTGGCTACCAAGCTGTGCAACGTAATACGCACTACGAATATCTAAAGGTGTACAGGAAGGAAGTGTAGGCGGATGCGCAGGCGCAAGCGTCAGCTCAATGAGGCCAATTTGCCTCTAATGGAACATTTAAAGGCCTTACGTAAAGTACTAGTTATATCTGCTTATTCTATATTACTAGGCACCATTATCGGATGGTTTTTCAGTGATCGTGCCTTTGCCTATCTTGCAGCTCCGGTAGTACAATTAAAAGATATCACGTTCATTACTACAACACCCTTAGAGCCAATGTTAGTCAAAGTGAAAGTTGCTTTGCTCATTGGTATAGTCCTAGCTCTCCCGATAGTAATCTGGCAAATATGGAGTTTTGTTTTACCAGCTTTAAAGCAAAATGAACGAAAATATTTATATTTTATTGTTCCTAGCTCAGTACTACTCTTTTTAGGTGGGGTTGGCTTGTGTTTTTTCGTGGTACTGCCAATTGGACTTAAATTCTTGCTTTTTGTTGGTGGTGATGCTGTAACGTCTTATACGCCATTTCTGACCAAAACCTCTTACTTTGGCTTTCTTACCACCATGTTTTTAACCTTTGGATTGGTGTTTCAACTTCCTATTGTCTTATTAATTTTAATTCGGATAGGCATTATTAGCCCTCAGACTTTAGCTGCCAAAAGACGTTGGGCCATACTCACGATTGTCATTTTGGCGGTGGTTGTTTCGCCAACTCCAGATTTACTAACTCAACTCCTTATGGCTGGGCCAATGTATCTCCTCTATGAAATTAGCATTTGGCTGGGCTATCTCGTCGCTCGCAGTAGAGAAAAAGAGCTAGCATTAAAGTAAAGGGGGGTTATAACATGGGTTTAAGTGAGATCCTCTTGATTTTAGTTGTTGTACTGATCCTGTTTGGGCCTGAGGACCTACCAGTTATTGCTCGGTCAATTGGTAAACTTGTCTTTGAAATTCGTAAAGCAACGAATGAATTAACGAAAGAATTTCAAAGTACAATAGATACACCGACCAATATTATGAATAAAGCATTTGAACAGACAACTTCGTCACGTGTTACCGAGAGGGATTCAGACATACCCCAAAGTGGGGCGGAAAATCGTAAATCAGACGAAGAACTTCTGACATACGAGGATGAAATCCCGAAAGATCCACTGGCGGAACTGCCATTAGATATGGTATCTTATGAAGAAAAGGGTGCGAGCAGGTGATTCGGTTTTGAAACAACTCTGGCTCTTCAATCAGATAAATTCAGATTTACAACGGGTTGAAAAAGAACTGACTAAATTCGTGGAGACGGGTTATCCGATTCTCCAAGATTCTGCTGTCCATTTATTGGCTGCCGGAGGTAAGCGATTGCGCCCGGCTTTTACGCTCTTAGCCGGTAAATTTTATGGCTATCCGTTGGAAAGACTAATGCCAGTTGCGATGGCTTTAGAACTTATTCATATGTCTTCGCTGGTTCATGATGATGTCGTTGATGCATCATTGACTAGAAGAGGGCGGGCGACGGTTAAGGCAAAATGGGGAAATATCGTTTCTGTAGAAACGGGTGATTACCTATTGGCAAAATCCCTTATGCTCATCTCTAAGATTGATCATCCGGAGGTTGCACGCATTTTGGCAGAAATCAGCGTTGAAATGTGCCAAGGGGAGATTCAGCAGATTAAATGTTCTTTTGACGTAGAACAAACCCTAAAACAATACTATTACCGTATTAAACGTAAAACCGCCTTATTGATTTCTGCCTGTTGCAAATTAGGTGCTTTGGTTTCAGGAGCTCCTAGACGACAAGTTTGGGCATTAGGAGCTTATGGTCATTCTCTGGGAATGGCTTTTCAGATTGTTGACGATGTTTTAGATATTACAGCTAAGCCTTCAGAATTCGGGAAACCCATTGGGGGGGACTTGCATCAGGGAATAATGACCTTACCTATGATCCTTGCCCTTAAAACATCCCCAGAGTCTTCCCAATTAAAGTCTTTACTCAAGAAAATAGATAAGACGGATGATGAAGTAAGAGAAACGATAGACTTAATTAAATCCACCGGGGCAATTGATCAGTCGATGCAGCTTGTAGATTTATATATTGAGAAGGCTAAAAAACATCTGCTGGAACTGCCAAAGATTCCTACACGTAAAGCCTTGGTAGAGCTCGCTGAATTCATTCGGACTCGCAAGTTTTAGACGAAAACTTTATAAATTGTCAAGCCCTGTAGCCAGTCTACAGGGCTTGATTAATTTAAGAGTGAGATTGAACCATTACTTAAGTGAAAAAATCTTGACGGTACCTAAAATCAAAAAATGAATGCATTCATTTTTTGATTGACAATACTATAAACTATAAATATAATTTAAAAGTGAATCGGTTCACTTTTTAGGTATACTTATTGATTCCTTTACGGGATTTTGACTTTGAACCCTACGTAATAATATGAACATATTTTTAAACCGGTTAATCTCTAGGGGGATAAAAATGCTGCAGGAAATAAGTAGGCGTGAGAAAAAGAAACTTCAGACCAAAAAAACTATATCAGAAATAGCTTTAAAATTATTTTTTAGCAAAGGGCTAAATGATACTACAGTTGCTGAAATAATGGAGAAAGCGGCTCTTGGAACGGGTACTTTTTATAATTACTTCGAATCTAAGGAAGCTATTCTAAAATACTGCCTTGCCGAAAGAATAGATAGTGCTAAACAAACTTGTGAAGATATAAAGACATCGTCTTTAAATGCAACCCGAAAATTGTCCCAAATGCTACAAGCCGTAGGAAAAACCCATGAGGAAAACCAGTTACTGATAAGTTTATATATGAAATTTTACCATAATCCCGATAAAGGTGATAAGAAGGCACCCCATGGGGAATGGTTTAAGGAGATTCTATCCACTATCATTATAGAAGGACAAGTCAAAAATGAGTTCAGAAAGGACATTCCACCCGAAATAATTATTGAGATGTTTTCTGGTATTCTTCAGTCCACAATGAGTAGTAATCTGAAATTTTCCTTTATAGATAATATCAATTATAAACATTCTTTGCTCTTAGAGGGTGTTGTTAAGAGGAAGGATGGCGAGGTGTGATAAACTGCTACCTCCTACCCTTTGCCCGAAATATCCATATTTTTTTGGGGTATAATAAAAATGTGTGAAGCATTTGCTTGCTTTTCCATAATAATTAATCACAGATGAGAAGGGGCGATTTAGTGAAGGAACAACGCGAGGGCATTGTGGAGGATATATGGCGAGTATTCAGCTCTATGAAATTAGGGTTGGTATTATTAGGGTTAGTAGCTCTCGTCGCAGGAGTGGGAACCGTTTTTCCTCAAGTCAACTTAGACCCAGAGAAGGCCAAAGAAGTAGGCCGGATTTGGCAAACTCTTGGTTTTACACAAATTTATAGTACTATTTGGTTTCGTTTATTAATGGGTTTGCTTTGCATCAATTTAATAGTTTGCAGTATCCAACGTTTTCAAGGGATTTATAATCGAACCTTTGCGCTTAAGCCGCCTGAAAGTATTTCAACCGTGCCCAATAAAGTTAAAGCAAAATTAAGGGGAGAGGGTGAACCTCTAAAGATATCTGTTCAAGATGTATTACAACGAAGAGGGTTCAAGGTCACAACGACAGAAGGTGACAAAGGCTGGAGTTTTATAGCAATAAAAAAACGCCTAGGAAATTGGGGGTCACTTATTTCCCATATTTCTTTTGTTGTTTTAGTCATTGGAGCGATCATGGGAACAACGATGGGTTTTAAAGGTTTCTTTATGATCAGTGCTGGGACAACTATACCAATAAACTCGATTAATGTATCAAGAGGAACGGTTAAACAAGATTTTAGTGTCCATATCTATTCAGCGGAGGATCGGTTTTTAGCCGATGGAGAACGGGATAATTGGTACACAGATATGGGAATTATCGAAAACGGTCAGGAAATAATCCGACAAACAATCTCCGTGAATCATCCACTTACATACAAAGGGGTAACGTTCTATCAAACAAATTTTGCCAATGGAGTTCGTCTGACAGCTGACATTAAGGATCATAAGATTCCTGTGGTTTTGCAAGATCGTGGAGGAAATTACTTTCAGGCACCGGGAACTGAACTCTATCTTATCGTTGCAGCAATAAAAAGCGATCCACAAAAGCCAATTATTCAGTATCAGGTCTATAAGGGTAAAAGCGTCCAACCTGTACAAACGGGGCAAGTCAGCGTAGGACAAACTATTGACGTTCAGGGTGAATATAAGTTAACGCTCGAGGGCAATGCTGGATTTACCGGATTACAAGTCAAACAAGACCCAGGAGTAATAGTTGTTTGGCTTGGATGTGCCTTATTGCTGTTAGGGCTGCTGTTATCATTCTATTGGCGCACGATGGTTGTGTTAGGAGTTTTCGAATCTGGACAGGGGACAGATGGAGAACTGACGATGGGTGCTATGGCTGGTAAAGTTGCAGGTGGAGTCCAGGAAGAGTTTGATCGTTTGATTCATGATATCCAAGCGAAATAGCTTAACTTAAGTCCTGAGTCAATAAAAGGGAGGATAAGCACTGTGGATCAAGGATTGCAAAATCTTGAAACTTCTTCATTTTATGTAATGTTAATGGCCTACACTCTGTGTATGATTTTTTACTGGATTTGGATTGGCACCAAAAATGTATTAATGGGTCGATTTGCAACTTATCTTACAATTACTGGTATAATCGCTAACACTGCGGCCATCTTCCTACGAATGATTATCGCGGGACGTCCGCCACTTTCCAATTCCTATGAGTTTTTGTTGACGTTTGTCTGGGGGATTATATTTGTTTACTTGTTTATAGAGTATCGTTATAAGCTGAGATCCCTCGGTGCTTTTGTCATGCCCGTTGCTTTTTTAATCTTGATGTTTATTATTATGAGCATGGGACCGGAGGAGCGAATTGCCCAGGCGATTCCTCCAGCACTTAAAAGCAAGTGGCTAACCTTTCACGTAGTGACGGCCATGTTTTCCTACGGCGCTTTCGCCATATCCTTCGGATTAGGAATCATGTATTTGCTAAAAATAAGCGAAGAAGGCAAAGGGAAAAAATCAAGTCCACAAGGGATTATTTCGCGTTTCCCTGCCTTAGACATGATCGATGAGCTTTCATACAAGGTCATTGGATTTGCGTTTCCACTACTGACTCTTTGCATTATTACAGGTGCAATTTGGGCAAATTACGCTTGGGGTACATACTGGTCATGGGACCCTAAAGAGACGTGGTCTCTGATCACTTGGATTATCTATGCAGCATACTTACATGCCAGATTGATGTATGGCTGGAAGGGGAAAAGAGCGGCGTGGATGACGGTATTTGGGTTTGCAGCGGTGTTGTTCACGTTCTTCGGTGTAAATTACTTTTTGCCAGGGTTGCATTCTTACGCGATTAGTCAACCAAATATAATTGCTTAAGACAATCGAACAAATTAGATAATTCGAGAATCTATAAGTTTTAGCAGGAAATATGTCCAAATAGAACGAATTTAAATTTAGGAGAAAAGCTGGAGAAGGTGACTATTGTTTATGTCGCAGTATTATCCCATATTTATAGACTTAAACGCTCTGCCGGTTTTAGTCGTCGGTGGAGGAAATGTAGCATTAAGGAAAGTACAAACCCTTTTGCACCATGGATCTTTGGTGCGAGTTATCTCTCCTCGTCTTGTTCCTGAATTACAGGAGCTAATTGATGGTAAAACATGTTTTTGGGTCGAAAAGGAATATTCATCTGACGATATTCAAGAAGCTAGGCTTGTTTTTTCATGTACAGAAATCGAAGAAATCAATGCTCAAGTCTCACGGGATGCTAAAGCCCATTATCGCCTAGTGAATGTTGTTGATGATCCGGAAAAATGCAGTTTTATAGTTCCCTCCATTATGGAACAAGGGGATCTGAAGATTGCCGTATCCACTGGAGGAAGCAGCCCAATTGTAGCCAGGCAAGTGCGAGCAGAGTTAGAAGATTTGTATGGTCATGAAATGGCTGAATATCTTACATTACTTAAAAATTGGAGAAATAAAGCTAAGTCTGACTTACCTCTTGAACAGCGAAGTATTTTTTGGAATCGTGCCACAGACGGAGAAGTCAGAGAACTTATTAAGGCTCAACGATTGACCGAAGCGAAAGGAGTGCTAGAAAAATGTTTCCTGTCGCTATTGGATTAAATCACCGGAGCGCGCCAGTTGAAATAAGGGAAAAAATGAGCTTTCACCCTTCTCAAATGCAGAAGGCTCTAAGAGAACTAAAAAACTGTCCTGGAATTCAGGGAGTCGTGATTCTTAGTACGTGTAATCGTACTGAAATCTATGCAGCTACAACGGATGTAGAAACAGGAATTCGTACTATAAAGGAGTTTTTTGCAACCCATCATGGAATTGAGGAAAACATAATTGAACAGTACTTATACGCTCATACCTTATATGATGCCGTTCGCCACTTATTTCGAGTAGTATCTGGGTTGGATTCAATGGTTCGAGGAGAAACCCAAATCCTCGGACAGGTTAGCAATGCGTATCAACAAGCTAACGATGCAGAAGCCACTAATAAAGTGATCAATGTGTTTTTCCAGACTGCTTTAGCCGTTGGAAAACGTGTACGAACTGATACTATGATCGACCAGCATCCAGTTTCGATTAGTTATACAGCTGTTGAACTTGCCAAACAACAATTTGGAGAACTCCAAGGAAAAGGCATTCTAATTATGGGAGCCGGAGAAATGAGTACCCTAACTGCCAAACATTTGGTTTCGGCAGGGGCTACAACAGTTTTAGTATCGAATCGGTCATATGAAAAAGCTGTTGTATTAGCAAAGGAGTGCAGCGGTCGTGCAGTACGGCTTGATGATGTAGATCAGTACCTTGAAGAAGTGGATATAGTGATATCCGCAACTGCCTCGAAACATTTTGTGTTGTTGCCGGAGCGCATGTTAGAAATCATGAAAAACCGGAAAAATCGCCCTATACTGCTCATTGATATTGCAGTACCGCGAGATATTCACCCTGAAGTAGGGAAAATTCCTCATATTACATTATTTGATATTGATGATTTGCGGGGAGTTGTCGATCGCCATCATCAAGAACGTGAAATCGCAGCTGTCAAGGCAGAAAAGATAATCGATGAAGAAATGGAATTGTTTCTTAAATGGCATAATTCATTGTTCGTTGTTCCGACGATCTTAGCCTTACAGGCAAAAGGAGAACAGATTAGAGATATGCAAGTGGAGCGTGCCTTGGGGCATTTAACAGGGTTAACTCCAAAACAGGAAAAGGTAATACGTTCTATGGCTAATTCCATCGTCAATCATCTTTTGCATCTGCCAATTATTAACCTTAAAGAGTATGCCAATACAAGCCAAGGTCATCTCTATACAGAAATACTGCAGAATTTATTTGATTTAAATGTTCGAGAAGAGGGCGAACGTCCTAACTTGATGTTGAAAAAGAGTCAGAAGCAAGGATATCATAGGAGGGCTGAATGAAGAACATTCGCATTGGAACTCGGGATAGTCAATTAGCAATGTGGCAAGCCGAGTGGGTACAAACTCAACTGACCGAACTTTATCCTCATCTTAACTTTGAGCTTGTCTCCATGAAAACTAAAGGGGATAAGATTTTGGACGTTCCCCTTTCTAAAATTGGGGATAAAGGATTATTTACTAAGGAATTGGAACAAGGTTTGCTGAACGATGAACTTGACATGGCGGTTCATAGTCTTAAGGATATGCCAACGTTATTACCCCCCGGGTTAATCATCAGTGCTTTTTGTGAGAGGGAAGAGCCTAGAGATGTTTTCCTAAGCAAGAACGGGGTTTTAATTGAAGATTTGCCTTCGGGGGCTATTATCGGCACAAGTAGCTTGCGTCGTAAATCACAGCTCAAGCATTATCGTCCAGATCTTAATTTTATGGATCTGAGAGGTAATCTACAAACTCGATGGAGGAAGTTGCAAGAGTCCGACATGGCAGGTATTGTCCTTGCTGCCGCTGGCGTGAAACGGTTAGGATGGGAAGAGCGAATTACTCAAATCTTACCAGAAGATATCATGCTTTCAGCAGTCGGACAAGGGTCCATAGCTGTGGAAATTGAGGAGAAGCGTTCAGATATTGCGGAGCTGCTAACTCGCCTAAACCATACTGCCACTGAAAAGGCAGTACATGCAGAGCGTACTTTAATGCGCAAGCTTGAAGGAGGTTGCCAAGTCCCCATTGGAGCTCTGGGACAAGTGGTTGAGGGAGAAATTATTCTTCGGGGAATGGTGGCGAGCCTAGATGGAGCTCGCTTGATTAAGGCGGAAGCAAAGGGAATCGATCCAGAAATAGTGGGCACCGAGGTCGCCAATCGTTTGATAGACCTAGGGGCTAACTCGATATTAGCGGAAATACGATAGGGAACTTGCGTTACAACGCTCACTTGCTTGCTCTCGCAGATCAAACTAAGACTCAAGAGCTGCTGTTGGGAGGGCGGGGTTCCCGGCAAATCAGACGTCCTTGTCTGATTGCCGGCAGTGTACGTCCTTGTACACTGCCCCGCTGTATGAAAGCGCTCTTGAGTCAAGTTTGATAAGCTGCTCAATCAAAGAAGATTCGCTTTTGTAAGCGCGAAGTTCCGGGCTGGGAGACGAGGAAGACGTAGAACGTAGAGGACGTAAGGTTGGGGACGAGGGAACACTTCGTGTTCCGCCCCGCTGATGAAAGCACCGCTTGAGCCGAGTTTGGCGGGCCACTCCATCAAAGAGGTTCGCTTTTGTAAGCGCGATGTTCCGGGTCAGGAGACGAAGGTAAGATGATTGAATAGGAGTTGTTTGGTTTGAGTAAGGGATATGTATATTTGGTGGGTGCTGGTCCCGGAGACCCCAAGTTGATCACCATTAAAGGGTCAGAATGTATCGCCAAAGCGGATGTTTTAGTCTATGATCGGTTAGCTTCGCGTCGCCTTTTGACATTAGCTCGCCCTGATTGTGAACTTATCTATGTGGGTAAATCTCCGGATCGCCACACACTTAAACAAGACGAAATTAACCAAGTCCTTGTAGATAAAGGCCTAGAAGGAAAAATCGTAACCCGTCTCAAAGGGGGGGATCCTTTTGTTTTTGGTCGGGGTGGAGAGGAAGCCGAAGCTTTACTCAAGGCAGGGATTCAGTTTGAAGTGGTACCAGGTATCACTTCTGCTATTGCAGTTCCAGCTTATGCAGGTATCCCCGTAACCCATAGAGATCTGACGTCTTCCTTCGCGGTTATCACGGGACACGAAGATCCCACTAAGAATGAAACAAGCATTCATTGGGATCACCTTGCCCAATCTCATGGAACCCTTGTGTTCCTAATGGGCATGGAAAATCTCCCCCTAATTGCGCAAAAACTTATGGAAAATGGCAAGAAGCCAACCACCCCAGTTGGAATCATTCAATGGGGTACTAGACCAGAACAACGAACCCTCGTAGGGCAACTGGATACTATTGCTTCAGAGGTTAAAAAACAGGAATTTACAAATCCTTCAATTATTATCGTCGGGGAAGTCGTCTCTCTGCGAGAAAAACTCCAATGGTTCGAAAAGAAACCCTTGTTTGGGCAAAGGATTGTGGTCACTCGGGCGCGTCATCAGGCCAGTGTGTTATCACAGGAGATTGAAGCTTTGGGCGGAGAAGCATGGGAATTTCCGACAATTGATATTGCCCCTCCCTCTGACAATTCATATTTAATCAAAGCTATGAATAATCTTAGACAGTTCCAATGGCTTATTTTTACTAGTGTTAATGGGGTAGAGGCGTTTTTCGATGAGCTTAAAATTCAAGAACGAGATGTTCGCGATTTAATAGGCTTAGAGATAGTAGCTATAGGTCCTGCTACGCAAGCTTCAATAGAGAAAAGGGGACTTCGGGCTGCTTTCGTTCCAGAAGAGTACCGAGCAGAAAAGATTGTTGAAGGTCTGTCCGGACGTGTTTCGTCTGGTCAAAAGGTGTTACTGGCTCGGGCAGAAGAGGCGAGAGACGTTTTGCCTGATTCTCTTAAGGCTATGGGCCTAGATGTCTGGGATGTGCCAGTATATAAGACGGTACTCGGAGGAGCAAATCGTGAAGAATTACAACGTATGCTTCGCGAGAAAGAGATTCATATGGTTACATTTACAAGTTCTTCGACAGTTCGCAATTTTGTAGAACTTTTGGAAGGAGAAATCTCTTTACTAAAAGATGTCTCTCTTTTCTCCATTGGGCCTATTACCAGTTCAACTGCTCGAAAGCTTGGTCTGACGATCTATAAAGAGGCTCAGGAATATACAATTCAAGGATTAGTTGAAGCCTTATTGGAGGGGTGAAAGTATGATTAGTGTCACAAAGCTCTTATTTGATACAGAATACTTCGGAGACTCTCTACGTTATAATAAAAACTCTCATGGTGCTCGAAACGGAACAACAACTCTTTCTGGGCCCGTGGTTGTTTGGAATTCGACCAAAACCTGTAACTTGAAATGTGCGCATTGTTATATGGAGTCAGATGCTCAAAAATATGAGGGAGAAATGACCACAGAAGAAGCTAAGCGCTTTATCGATGACTTGGCTGAATTCAAATCTCCTGTTCTGCTTTTTTCTGGAGGCGAGCCGCTTATACGACCCGATTTTTTTGAACTGGCAGAGTACACAATTTCAAAAGGACTTCGGGCGACACTTTCAACTAATGGCACTCTGATTACACCAGAAGTGGCCCGACGCATAAAAGATATTGGGATATCCTATGTCGGTATCTCACTCGATGGGCTTGCAGATGTAAATGACAAATTCAGAGGCAAAGAGGGAGCCTTTAAGGCTGCGATGCAAGGAATTCAAAATTGTGTGGCCGTCGACCAGCGTGTGGGACTTCGTTTTACAATTAATCATCATAACATTAAAGAGCTAGATAAGATCTTCGATTTTATCGAAGAAGAGAATATAGATCGCGTTTGCTTTTACCATCTGGTCTATTCTGGCCGAGGAAACCAAATGATAGCAGAAGATGTGACGCCGGAAGAATCCCGTCAGGCGATGGACACGATTATTCGCAGAACTCGAGATTTTGAGGAACGCGGTTTAAAGAAAGAAATCCTGACGGTTGACAATCATTGCGATGGAGTATATATGTACATCCAAGCGTTAAAAGAGGATCCCGCCAGAGCCCAAAGAATCAAGGATCTAATTGGCCTTAACGGGGGAAACCGCTCGGGTATAGCTTTTGGAGAAGTTGATCCACTAGGGTATATGCATCCAGATCAGTTCACTCAGCACATCTCGTTTGGAAATGTCCGCGAACGCAAAATCTCAGAGATCTGGACAGATGTGACCCATCCCATCTTGGCCGGGCTCAAAGACCGCAAGGCCTTGCTCAAAGGACGATGCTCAGCTTGTCAATATCTAGACATGTGTAACGGTAATTTTCGGACACGTGCTGAAGCAGTTACCGGAGACTTTTGGGAGTCTGATCCAGCCTGCTATTTAACGGATGAAGAGATCGGCATAAAATAATAGCTTCCTCCCTCGATTAAACTGATTAGGAGGTTCAAGATATGGAACTGAAAAGGCGTCCCCGCCGTTTACGGGCCAATGAAACCATTCGTAGTATGGTGCGGGAAAACCATATCAGAATTGAAAATTTAATATACCCAATGTTTGTGATGCCAGGAGAAAAGAAAAAGGTGGAGATTTCCTCCATGCCTGGAGTATATAATTATTCACTCGATGAATTTATCATTGCCCTGCGAGAGGTTGTGGAACTGGGAGTACCTGCTGTCTTGTTATTCGGGATCCCGGAGAGCAAGGATAGTGTGGGGTCAGGGGCTTACCACGAGCATGGAATCGTACAGCAAGCTGTACGATTAGCTAAACAACATTACCCAGATCTTTATGTCATTACAGATGTCTGCTTATGCGAATATACCGATCACGGACATTGTGGACTGATAGAAAATGGTCAAGTTTTGAACGACCCAACGCTTGACCTACTTGCTAAGACGGCTCTTTCTCAAGTCCGTGCGGGTGCCGATATGGTTGCTCCATCAGACATGATGGATGGACGAGTTGCCGCCATTAGAGAAGTGTTAGATAAAGAAGGCTTTTCTCATATTCCGATTATGGCTTATTCGGCTAAGTTTGCTTCGGGATTTTATGGACCTTTCCGAGAGGCAGCGGGGTCGACCCCACAGTTTGGAGATCGTCGAACCTATCAGATGGATTCAGCCAATGGGAACGAAGCTATGTTAGAGACAGATTTGGATATAGAAGAGGGAGCCGATATGATCATCGTAAAGCCGGCTTTGTCTTATGGTGATATTATTTATCGTACCAAAGAGAAATACGGCGTACCACTGGCAGCCTATAATGTCAGTGGAGAATATGCGATGGTGAAGGCGGCTGCCGCCAATGGTTGGATTGATGAGAAACGCATTGTTTTAGAGGCACTTCTGAGTATGAAGCGCGCTGGAGCAGATTTGCTGATTACGTATCACGCCTTGGATGTAGCCCGTTGGCTTAGAGAGGAGCGTTAAGCATGATCGTTTCTTGGAATACGACCAATGATTGTAATATGTTTTGTGATCATTGCTATCGTGATGCAGGGTGTAAAGCTGAAGATGAACTTAGTACCTCTGAGGCCAAGACCTTACTGGAGCAAATTGCTAAAGCTGGGTTTAAGATTATGATTTTTAGTGGTGGTGAACCTCTGTTAAGACCGGATATCGTCGAGCTTGTGGCCTATGCGACATCACTCGGGCTGCGCCCGGTGTTCGGGACTAATGGAACCCTAATTACCTTAGAGTTAGCGCGCCAACTCAAAGAGGCTGGTGCCATGGGAATGGGAATATCCCTAGACTCTCTGGATAAGGCTAAACATGATGAGTTTCGAAAATTCCCAGGTGCCTGGGACGGAGCTGTACAGGGGATGATGAATTGCCGAGAAGTGGGACTGGCGTTTCAAATTCACACGACTGTGATGGATTGGAATGCCCATGAAGTGGAAGCCATTACGGATTTTGCTGTCGAAATTGGCGCTGTAGCTCACCATTTCTTCTTCCTTGTACCGACGGGGCGGGCAGTGTCCATCGAGGAAGAGTCCTTAAGGGCTGAGGCCTATGAAGATATTCTGACTCGGATCATGAAAAAACAACAAACCGTTAATATTGAATTAAAGCCTACTTGTGCCCCTCAGTTTATGCGAATTGCAAAACAGATGGGGGTTGATATGCGCTTTAGCCGCGGATGTTTAGCAGGTACCGCTTATTGCATCATTGGACCTAAGGGTCAAGTCCAACCCTGCGCATATTTAAATATTCCGCTTGGGGATGTTCGTGAGACCCCTTTTGATGAGATTTGGCGTAATAATGAAGTTTTACAGACCCTGCGTACCCTTGATTATAAAGGTGGTTGTGGATCATGTGAGTATAAACGTGCCTGTGGTGGTTGCCGTGCACGTGCTGCCTATTACAATGAGGGGGATTACATGGCCGAGGAACCGTGGTGCTTGTACCATGGAAGGAAGGGGGGTTAGTATGGATGCGATCGATCGAGCTCTGCTGAATGCTATTCAAAATGATTTTCCGATTGCTGTTCATCCCTATCGGATCTTAGGAGAAGTAGTGGGAATATTAGAGGCTGACGCATATAAACGAATTCAGCATCTTCGGCAAGAAGGGATTATTCGTCGGTTAGGTGGAGTCTTTGATTCTCGTCGTTTAGGGTATTACAGTACCTTATGTGCAGGCAAGGTTCCGGAAGAGAAAATCCCCGTTTTAGCGGAACTTCTAGAGGGAGTTCCTGGAGTAACACACAACTATATTCGTGACCATGCCTATAATATTTGGTTTACGCTTATAGCGCGCTCACATGCTGTTGCAGAAGGCATCCTGAAAAACATTCGTGAAGTAACAGGAATAAAGGACATCTTTTCTCTTCCAGCTGCACGAATCTTTAAAATTAATGTGAATTTTGATTTTGATATATCAATAGACGAATTGGAACAAGAAGAAGGCCAGAATGCTACTGAGAACGATGTTTTGCGTTTTGCACAGAAGCAAGAGGTCTCTCCCTATGAATTAACGAATGATGAGATTGACCTTATTCGAGCCATTCAAGGTAATCTGCCGGATTCTCCGACTCCATTTACCGTCCTAGCCGAAAGCATAAAGTGGCCCACAGACAAAGTAATCTCAGTCGCCAATCGGTTATTAGAAGTAAAAATCCTCCGGCGTTTCGGTGCAGTCCTTCGTCATCAAAAGGCTGGTTTCGTAGCAAATGCTATGGGAGTCTGGCAGGTTGATCCAGAAGAGACGGAAAAAGTTGGGCAAATCATGGCACGTTTTAAGGAAGTTAGCCATTGTTACCAGAGACCGACACTCCTTGATTGGCCATATAACCTTTTTACGATGATCCATGGACGGACTGCAGAAGATTGCGAAGAAATCATGAAGAGAATTTCCTTAGCAACGGGTGTAAAGACATATTCTATGCTGTTTAGTGTTGCTGAATTAAAAAAGAGCAGTATGCAATATTTCTTGGAAAAAGAGGACAACTAGAAAGGGGGCAAAATTTTTGAGTTTTGTAGATGAAAAAAGCCGCCAAGCATTCGCTAGGGCCCAAATGGTGATTCCAGGAGGCGTAAATTCTCCAGTCAGGGCCTTCAAGTCTGTAGGGCGGGACCCAGTCTTTATTGACCGGGGTGAAGGAGCCTATATTTGGGATATTGATGGTAACCAATACCTTGACTTCGTCGGTTCATGGGGTCCCTTGATTGTTGGACATGCTCATCCGGATGTAGTCGCAGCGATTAAGCGAGTAGCTGAGCGCGGAACGAGTTACGGTGCACCTACTGAGGTCGAAACAGTATTAGCAGAGGAAGTCCTGAAAGCCTATCCTTCCATGGAAATGATACGCATGGTCAATTCAGGGACGGAAGCGACCATGAGTGCCTTACGTTTAGCCCGTGGGGTCACTGGCAGGGCTAAGATCGTCAAGTTTGAGGGTTGCTATCATGGTCACGCTGACCAGCTTCTAATTAAGGCTGGGAGTGGAGCTCTTACCTTCGGTGTTCCCACTTCTCCAGGGGTTCCAACCCAAACAGCAGCCACCACAATCTCTGCTCAGTTTAATGATCTTCAAGGGTTAACAGAAATCTTTAAACGTGAAGGAGAAGAGATTGCTTGTGTAATCTTAGAACCTGTAGCAGGAAACATGGGTGTAGTTTTACCTGAAGAAGAGTTTTTACGAGGAATTCGACGCTTAACAGAAGAGTACGGAGCATTACTAATCTTTGATGAAGTAATGACTGGTTTTAGAGTGAGTTATGGTGGAGCACAGGCCCATTTTGGGATTGATCCAGATTTGACCTGCCTAGGCAAAGTTATCGGCGGGGGACTTCCAGTAGGTGCTTATGGCGGAAAACGCAAATTTATGACACAGATATCCCCTAGTGGTCCGATTTATCAAGCGGGCACTCTTTCAGGGAATCCCTTGGCGATGAATGCGGGGCTAGCAACATTAAAATTGTTACAACAACCGGGAACCTATCAGGATTTACAAGCCAAGACGACTCGGCTTGCTGAAGGGTTAAAGCAGCTTGCTGAAGAAGCCGGACTTCCTATTTGGGTGAATGCCATCGGAGCAATGTTTTCAGCGTTTTTCACAAATACACCAGTCAAAGATTATACCAGCGCCTGTACATCTGATGTAGAACGGTTTGCCAAGTTCTTTAGGGGAATGTTAGAGCGCGGCATTTACTTAGCACCTAGTCAATTTGAAGCAGTCTTTTTATCTATGGCACATACAGAATCAGACATTGACAAAACCTTAGAGCAAGCTCGGATCGTTCTTAAAACTCTTTAGCGATGTTCGATGTTCGAATTTGTATATTTTCTAGTGAAAACAAGTTGTAATTTATTGAAATTATGTTGGTTTGCTGTAAGTGGTGTTAAACCTTATTAACAGGGAGTGCTTTTCTGGATGGAACGCAAACGCGTTATAAGAACCCTCATCTCGTTCAGCTTATTGGCCGCATTGATTGCTGTGCTCTATGCTTCGCAAAATAGCGATCCATCGAACCCACATTCATCTATGCCCGAAGAAACTTGGATTCATGGCCCCAAAGGACATGGATATGCTGTCATGAACAACCAGCAACCGTGGAAACAGTGCTATGAATGTCACGAAAAGAAGGGTCTAGGTGGCGAAGCGTATTGTCAGAGCTGTCACGACCAATCGGGAGTAAATGCAGTGATACCCCAAAAGCCTTAACAATAGTTTGTTGATGGTCTGAGGATCAACTATATTTTAGCTGTAGTCTTGGAAGACACACCCTCAGTTATTAAGTGAGGGTAATTAAAAAGATAAAACGCTGAAAAAAGTTAGGCTTTTTTTCGGCGTTTTATCTTTTTGAGATTTCTTAAATATTATTATAAGGTATATAAATTATCCCTCAATAAGGAAAAAAATAGTATAATTAAAATATACTGGAGTAAAAAATGTGGAGGTTATGAGTATGATTAAAGTGATTGCTAAGCTAACGATTAAAGAGGGCAAGGTCGAAGAATTCAAGAGCAGTATTCCTGAATTGGTAGCAGAAACGAGAAAGGAAGATGGATGCCATAGTTATCAGTTGTTTCAGGAAGTTAAAAACAAAAACGTATTGACTTTTGTTGAGGATTGGGAAAGTATGGAGGCGCTGCAAAAACACATGAATTCAAAACACTTTCAAGAAGTGATGCCTAAGTTAACTGAACTTCAAGAAAAGGAAATGGAACTTAGCATATGTACATTGGTTATTTAACCACGAAAAACAAGATAGTTACCTAAAATCATTTAGCCGGGAAAGACGTCTTTGTTTCCCGGCTAAAACTATTTTCAATGATTTGCTTGTAAATTTGAATCTGTGAAATATTCAAGGTAAAATCAGATACAAGGAAGGTGAATACCATGAAATTTAAAGAGTTTACTTATCGACGGCCAGATTTATTGGAGGTGGAAACCAAGTTTTCTGATCTATTAGCAAAGTTTGAACAGGCCGAAGATTTTCAGCAGCAGAATGTTGCAATGATATCGATTAATGAGCTAAGAAGTCAATTTGAGTCGATGGAACAACTTGTACATATACGGCATACTATTGATACTACGGACCTTTTTTACGAGAAGGAACAGGCTTTTTTTGACGAAGAAACGCCGATTTATCAAGGCTTGATCTCTCGCTATTATCGGTCCTTGGTCAACTCAAAATTCAGACAGGCCTTAGAAGAAAAATGGGGAAAACAGTTATTTGTCAAAGCGGATCTAACCCTTAAAACCTTTACTCTAGAAATTATTGAAGACTTGCAACAAGAAAACAAACTATCAAGTGAATATACCAAACTCATAGCTTCGGCAAAGATAATGTTTGAAGGAGAAGAGAGAAATCTACCAGGTTTAGTTCCCTTTCAGTTATCAACGGATCGTGCTATGAGGAAAAGAGCCAATGAGGCTAAATACGTTTTTTTTAAAGACAACGAAATGAAACTAGACGAAATCTATGATGGATTAGTTAAAGTCAGGACACGGATGGCCAAGAAACTGGGTTATACAGATTTCATTGAACTCGGGTATGCAAGGATGCTTCGGTCGGACTATACCCCTGATATGGTGGAAAACTTCCGTAAGCAGGTCAAAGAGTCTATTGTACCAGTGGCGAGTAAACTACGAGTTCGACAAAGGAAACGCCTAGGGTCAGCGACTCTGCCTTATTATGATGAGAAATATAGTTTTCATACCGGCAACGCTTCCCCAAAAGGTGATCCTGAGTGGATTGTGAACAATGGACGACATATGTATAATGAATTGTCAGCAGAGACTGGAGAATTCTTCCGGTTTATGGTGGACAATGAGTTGATGGATTTGGTCAGTAAAAAGGGCAAAGCGGGAGGTGGCTATTGCACTTTTATCAGTCAATATCAAGTTCCCTATATCTTCTCAAATTTTAATGGAACATCAGGGGATATTGATGTCTTAACACATGAAGCAGGACATGCTTTTCAAGTTTATTGCAGTCGAAGCTTTCAAATTCCGGAATATCATTGGCCCACCTACGAGGCCTGTGAGATCCATTCGATGAGCATGGAATTTTTCACCTGGCCTTGGATGGAACTTTTCTTCCAAGATGATACTGCTAAATATAAGTTCAACCACTTGAGCGAAGCATTACTTTTCATTCCTTATGGGGTTAGTGTGGACGAATTCCAGCATTTTGTCTACGCTCATCCAGAGGCTTCACCACAGGATAGGAAAGCTGCTTGGAGGAAGATTGAAAGGAAATACTTACCGCATCGAGATTATGAAGACAATGACTATCTGGAACGTGGCAGCTACTGGCATCAACAGGGGCATATTTTTGGGAACCCGTTTTATTATATCGATTATACGTTAGCTCAAATTTGTGCCTTCCAGTTCTGGATAAAGTCCCGTGAAAATCGTGCATCGGCTTGGGCAGATTACCTGAGACTCTGTAAGGCCGGAGGCAGTCGATCCTTTTTAGAATTAACTGAATTAGCTAATTTAGTTTCTCCATTTCAAAAAGGATGCATCGCTTCCGTCGTAAAGGAAATTGAAGACTGGCTTGATGGAGTGGATGATTCAAAACTGTAAATCCATGGCCTTCGCCTGAAGGTTAGGGCTGGTCGAGTTTTTTTTATCTCGATAAACTGGTTTCCACTTTTTCATGCCCAGCGTTTTTGCCATGCAGTAGATAATATAAAAACAGACATGCGCACGCAACAACAGCTATTCCTATATACATTCCTCTGTAACCAGTGTAAGGAATAAATAATCCTAATATGAACGGTCCTATTCCAGTCCCAAGGTCTATAAGTATGAAAAAGGTGGCATTAGCTAATCCCAGACGGTGCGGTGGAGTTAACTTAACTGAAATTGCTTGGCCACAAGACTGTACGACGCCGAATCCGAGCCCAATCAAAGCTCCAGCTAATAAAAGAGTATACCCATGATGGGCTTGACTAAGGATAATCATCCCAATCATATAGATTAGTATTGCAGGATACATTGTGAAATTTTCACCTCTCGAGTCAAACAATCGACCCGTAAATGGTCTGGAAAATAAGATGACTGCAGCGAAAACGATAAAAAAGAAACTGGCAGCATCCACTAATTGAATTTCTTTGGAATAAGGGGATAGGAAAGAAAGGATACTTGAATAGCAAAAGTAAAGAAGCGCACAAACAAAAGAAATTGGAATCACCTTAACTTCAAAAAAGTTATTTAATCTAAATCCTTTTATCTCCTTCAAATATTCTTTGGTTAATATTATTTCAGGAACAGATACAAACAAGGTTGCTCCAAGGCTGAATGATGCGGAAATTGAACAAGCAACGAGGATCAAATTGAAACTCCCATATTTGCTGATGAACATGCCTAAGAAGGGACCAATAGCCGTTGCAAGCGTGACACTTAAGGTATAGTAACCGATACCTTCACCGCGTCGTTCCTTAGGAACGATGTTTGTAACAATTGTCCCTAATGCTGTACCAGTAATACCAAATCCTACACCATGAAGGAACCGAATAATAAACAGAGACATGATACTAAAAATCCAAAAATACGATAACGTCATAATTAAACTCAAAATTAATCCTAAATAGAGCATTTTTTTCCGACCAATTCGTTCAATCCAATTTCCAGAAAACAGACGTGCAAAAAGTGCACCGATCACATATATGCTAGAAGCAAGACCTGCTTCACTTGGCGATGATTCAAACATATCCATTGCAAATCCAGACATTACTATCATCAACAAATAAAAGTTTAAGGCCACAAAAAAGTTTACAAAGGCAAGAATTAAAAAATTCTTAGTCCATAATTTAGGTTGATTCATCTTATAGTACACTACCCCTCAAAATCCTTGTACAATCTCTGTTAGAAGTATAGACTAACGTGGTAGAATCCAAGTTACACCGGTTTCTTGGATAGCGACCTTTTCAATTTGCCCTGATGCCGCTTGACGAAAACGGATAATAGGTTCTTCCATGGGCTCTCTGGATAGGTTGAAAGCTCCCCAATGCATGGGGATAATCCATTTCGCCGAGATTTCGTCGGCTATTTTCCAGGCCTGTTCAGGAGTAGCATGTCTAGCTTCAAAAGACTTTGGAGAGTAGGCTCCAATACCCATTATGGCTAAGTCAATCGGTATTCCGCTCAGTTGTTGTTTAATGAGTTCAGTGTAGCCTGTATCAGCTCCGAAAAATAGATTAATACCATTTTTAGATAAGAGGAGACTGTTCGCTTCCATACCTTTCTTCCAAGGTATCCGTGCTCCCCAGTGTTTACCTTCGATAGCCTTGACATTGACACCTGCCAAAGACTTAGTGTCTTGCCAGTGCATTTCTTCAATGGATTTAAACTTCATACCGTTCCATAAAGGAAGGGTATTTTTGGCGGTAACGACAAGGGTATTAGATGATTGCAACTTGCGTAAGGTTGGATAATCGAAGTGATCTGTATGAGCGTGCGATACAAGTAATAAATCAATAGGACCAACTTCGTCACTGTTCAAGGCCGATGCTATATGACGGCTGGGCCCTATCGTTAGGTTACCTATGGGCGTAATACCAATATGTGAGTTTAGGGCAGGATCAATGAGGATTCTCGTACCAAAGAAGTTGATCAAAAAACTGGCGTGACCAAGCCAAGCGACCGTGACTTCATTGTTTGACCATTTGTTAGGTGTTGGGATGTAGTTGGGTATTATTAATTTTTGGCCGGTTTTCTCACTTTGCTTACCGAAGACATTATCTATAGCACTATAACCTCCAGTCAATCCTAGAGTACTTAACAGGCCTAGGCTAATCAATTTACGCCGCGTGTATCGTTTCGGAAGTTGGCTAAGTGACTCTGTAGTGCTTAAGTTGACCTGATACTTCAAGGATATCACTCCTGTATATAAATGTAAAAAAAGAACTATGAAAAAAAACTAAATGGCAAAGTTAAAAGACTAAAAATATGATTCACTCTACAAATTCTCAATGAATAAACGGACTACATCCGCTCCACCAATTATTGTCCCTATTGAGCCTCCTAAATTTGCTAAGGTGACAATAAGTAAAATTCTCGTAACCTTATTATTCCAAAAACCTTTAAGGCTAAAAACATCCTCAGAAAGATTTTCGAAGTCTCTTACACTGGGTCGACGGATATAAGCTTGTACAATTCCAGCGAACCATCCAGCTGCAATTAGAGGATGTAAGGTGGTTATTGGCGCGACTACAAAGGCTGTAAGAATGGTAAGAGGATGTCCAAAAGCAAGCGCAGTTCCCAGCGCTGCAAAAGATCCAGTCCATAGCACCCAACTTATAGTTTGCTGAACTCCAGCGGAAGGATTTGCAATGAAAGTATAGACTATAACCGCTAGAATAAGAAGTGGTATTGACCAACCAATAACTTTAAGAGCCTTGGACTTAGCAGGAACCTGAGATAAACGTGCTAAATCATGCTCTTTTTTTAGTTCTTCTTTAATACCAGGAACGTGGGCTGCTCCTAAAACTGCAACAACCTTACCACCTGGGGCTTCTTTAATCTTCTGAGATAAATACTGATCTCGCTCATCTATAAGAGGAACCTTTAATTTAGGGAAGTTTACCGTGAACTCCTGAAGTATAGAATTGAGCATATCTTGAGATTTCATCTTTTCAAGATCCTCTTCTGAAATGTCTTCGTCATCGAAAATACTAAGGAAAATCCCCATAAGAAGCCTAGCTTTTCCCCATAACCCTACACCCTGCCAAATACGAGAAAAGGTAATTTGAATATTTCTATCAGCTAATACCAGGTTTGCACCTATATCTTTGGCTGATTCAGCTCCCTGAATCATTTCTTGGCCAGCGTTAATACCAAATTGTTTTGCTATACGCTTTTGAAAGGAGGATATGACAAGATTAATCAAAAGTAGAGTGGCTTTCTTTTCCTTAATAATCTTAAAAATATCCGTCTCTTTCCACTTGTTACCCTCAATAATCGTTTGATATCTAGGTTCATCTAACTCAATACAAACAGAGTCCGGTTTTTCGAATTCAATAACTTCCTTCACTAGTTCCGCACTTTGCTTTGATACATGCGCAGTTCCGATAAGTATAAATTCCTTACCATCTAAATTTATTCTAGTAATGTTTTCATTTTCTTCAAACATAAACTACCTTCCTTTATATCTTTCTTTTCTAAACCATTTTACTCATTTTTCCCCACATGTTTTATTGTACTCTAACTTACCCGTGTCAGACAAATCAGTTTTGGATGGCTTGATGCCAAAGAGTAAAGTATTGGGCCAAATTCAGTTAGAAGCAGGGTGATAAATTTAAAGCGAAAGAAGAGATGGCTTGGCCATCTCTTCTTTCGCTTTATGAAGGTTGTTCTGTTTCGGATGTTATAAGGAATTACTGAACAACTTCGTAAGATTTGTCAGAACTCCACCCTTTACTAAAGCCTGCCATACCGAATCCGTAATTCAGGCTCTTTGTGGTGATGCCAAAGATATTCAGTAAAGAGTCTGTCTGTGCGGCCGTTTGTCCGGTATAACAATAGACAACGACAGTTTTGCCTTGGCTTTTCTCCTTGATCGAATCGAGGTTTTTCGCGACGTCAGGACCGTAGGGAATGTTCACGGCGCCTTTGATGTGGCCTTTGGCGTAATCTACTGCTGTGCGAACATCAACAATGTAGTATTTGTCAGCTTCTTTAGCTAGGGCATCTTTCATAACCGGGAGATCAATCTTATAGGAGTCTTTCGGTACTTCATTAAAATACTTCTTGACTGCCTCGTCAATTGCTTTGCTCTTACTAGCAACTGCGGGAACCGTCGGCATTGCAGTCGGTTCTGTTACTGTCGGGTACTTCTGTCCCAACCAGCCTCTGGTCTCAAAGCCTGGAGTACCACTGCCACCCATACCAGAGTTTAAGGAGAGGGTCTTGATTCCTGCAACGTTGAGAAGTGAATTCGTTTGCCCAGCGGTCTGTCCGGTATAGCAAGCAACGATTAAGGTTTTGTCTTTGGCGATTGCACGAATGCTATCGAGATTTTTAGCGATATCTGGGCCATAGGGTACGTTAATCGCTCCCTTGATATGCCCTTTAGCATAATCTTCTGCTCGACGAAGATCCAATACTGTGTATTTATCAGGGTTTTTATCGAGCTCATCCTTTAAGTCTTTCTCAGCAATCTTATAGGAATTTTTAACATTGGAGCCAATATCATTGAAATAAGTTTCAATAGCCCCTTTAATTTCTTTTGCGGGGTCTTCCGCAGGAGTAGATGAAGTTGTTACTGGTGGAGTTGACGGAGTAGTGGTAGCGGGCTGTGCTGCTTGACCACAACCAGTAACAAGAAAGCCGACAATCAGGAAAAGGGACAAGATGGGAGATAGTTTTCTTTTTAGCATTTAAAACATCCTTTCAACTTTGAACTATATTCTAAGATTAATTTAGAATATGTAATTTAAGTTTAACATTCGATGGGTATGTGAAAAATACCTTTATCACAATTGAATTAAGCCTATAAACTTTTATTATATACCTATAATAATAAAGAATAAGATAAATATTCTCTAAGTATGAACTAGTTTATTAATGATAAACAAAATATATGCCTATAAATATTTATTATATACTTATAACATTAAAGAATAAGAACATTAATTAATAGTGGGAGGATAAATGTGCAATTTAGCGAATAATATATCATAGTTTCTTGACGGTGATTAAAGAAATCATCCTAATTAGACTTGTGAATTAATTATTAAGAGGAGGTCGAAAACTTTGAAAGCTAAGTCGATGTCAATACGATCCATGGGTTTGACAGTTATCTATTTATTGTTATTAGGTTTTGGCATGACTTTCTTAGTCGGCTGCGGCAATAGCCCGTCAACGGTGGGCACCGTCGACAAGGGGCAAGACCCGCCGAAGGCTAACGTTAACCAAAATGCAACTCAAGGCGTCCCCGCCGACATGATACCGCCTACAGCCAATTTATCCGTCGATGACTTGGAGGCAGCCATAGAGGATAATAAAGGGTGGCAGTTAATTGACGTACGGGAAGCCAGAGAATTTGCCACTGGGCATATCAAGATGGCTCTTAACAGACCTTTGGGTGATCTGGAGAAAAACCTTGCCCAGATTAGTAAGGACAAAGACATTGTATTAATCGATCTTAATGGTAGCCGCGCAGAATCAGCGTGGCATGTTCTGGTAGAGAAAGGCTATGACCAAAACAAAGTTAAAGTCTTAACTGGGGGCATGTTGCAGTGGAGAGGGATCGTCAGTTCAGCTGGTAGCAACAGCGGTGCTGACACTCATAATAGCAGTGAAGCAAATACAAGTGGTGGTAATACTTCAGAGCCGAAGCCTGAGGTCCAGGAAATGGTAGGCGGCTGTTAGTCTAGTAGAGTTTAGGAATGATCAAGTCTGTCATTGATTTTGTGAGGGATGGAGGGAAAACTATGAAACGAAGAAATTTCTTAAAGGGCGTACTTTATGGAACTGGCGCTACCATGGCGATCGTGGGTGGGTTTGGAACCTTTAATAAACTGGACTCACTCAAAGCTGAGGCTATAGGTGAGAATCTTGAAACAACTGTTTTTTCTTCCTGTGAAATGTGTAGAAACCAGTGCCCAATTGCCGTTAAAGTCAAAGACGGGAAAGTTGTCAAAATTGATGGTCATCCAAAGGATGCGGCTTTCGGTGGCGTAATCTGTGCTAGAGGAAATGCAGGTCCATCACTGCTATATGACCCCCAACGGATTAAGAAACCGATGATTCGTACAGGTGAACGAGGGGAAGGAAAATTTAAAGAAGTAAGTTGGGACGAAGCATACACTTATATATCCGATAAATTATATAACGTCAAGGATCAATACGGCGGAGAAGCTATCGCCTTGGCTAGTCGTAAGGGACCCCATGATTGGTTTTTCCGGTCGATTGGTAAAGCTCTGGGTTCCCCTAATGTGTTTTCACATGAGGCAACCTGTCCAATGACTCGTTCTGTAGCCTTAGACACTACCTTTGGGAATGAAGCGATCGCAGCGGATTATGCCAATACCAAGTATCTTATCTCGATTGGTCGAAACTGGTTTGAGGGAATTCACGTTGCTCAGACCAGAGCTGTTTCCAAAGCGCTTAGCAATGGGGCTAAACTGGTAGTACTCGATCCGCGTTTTAGTATTACTGCCTCAAAAGGAGAATGGCTTCCTATCAAAGGTACCACTGATTTAGCCTTTGTGATGGCTATGGCCAATATCATGATTCAGGAAAATCTCTATGATCAAAACTTTATCTCCCAATATTCGGAGGGGTTTGAGAAATGGGCCGAAGAAGTAAAGGATAAAACTCCGGAATGGGCAGAAAAAGAGACAGGAATTTCCAAAGACAAAATCATTCAGATAACCAGAGAATTTGCTGCTGCCAAGCCTCAAGCGATCTTAGACTTTGGCTGGCGAACGGCTTATACACCTAATGACTATCAACTGCGTCGGGCAATTCTGATCGTTAATATGATGATTGGAAACTTAGAAGTTCCGGGAGGATATTATAGAACCAAACCGGCAAATTTCTTGAGAGATTTTCCTGATCAAGTCGCTTACGCTAAAGGGTTAGGAAATATAAAACAACCGAGTTTCCCCATGTCTGCCAAGGGGCGAATAGATGGCACAGGCGTCAAAGGCACTGCAGGTCAAATTATTCCAGCTTATGATGGAGCTGTCGGGAAAATTGTAGAGAGCATTTTAACTGAAGAGCCATACCCTATACGTGCCTGGCTTGTCCATCGATTTAATCCCTATATATCGCTCACTGAAAGTCCGAGAGCTGTAGAAGCGTTCAAAAAGCTAGACCTCTTGGTAACTTGTGATGTCTATATGACTGACACCGCCTATTTTTCGGATGTGGTATTACCGGAATGCACCTATTTAGAACGCTATGAACCGATTTTTGATATGTCGGGATTAACTCCAAAATATGTGATAAGACAACCTGCCGTACCACTGGTTTATCCAGATACTAAACCATACTGGCAGATTTATAAAGAACTTGGAGAAAAGATGGGTATTGGTGATTATTTTGAATTTAAGGATATGGAAGACTTTATAACTCAACAACTCCGTCCTACGGGTATAACCATAGACAAAATGAAGGAAATCGGGGTTTGGACCCCTCCAGGGATGAATGCGTTCTATGTTCGAGCTAACGATGCTAAAGCATCCTTGGATAACGTTTTGTCCAACCATAGTAAAAAGATTGAAATCTTCTCTTCAGATGTTGAAGAAGCAACAAAACAAGGTGTTCCGAAATATGTTAGTCATCCTCAACCAGAAGAAGGGAAATTCCGTTTTGTCCAGGGTAAAGTAGCTGTACACACGAATGCAGGAACTGCGAATGTCCCGATCCTGAATGAGTTAATGCCGACAAACACGTTGTGGATGAATCCCGTAAGCTGTACAAAACTCGGCTTAAAAGATGGAGATGAGATTGCTATTTCTTCTGGTACGTATGAGCATAAGGGCAAATTGAAAATGACCGAAGGAATACGGCCGGATACCGTTTTCTGTTATCACGGTTTTGGACGAATTTCACCGGAGCTTAAAAGAGCATTTGGTAAGGGGATTAATGGTAATCACTTAATTCCTAACGAAATTGGGGAAGTTGGCAACACTGTTACCTCGACCACGTTCGTAACGGTTCGGAAAGCCTAATGGACAAAAGCATGATTGCGGAACTGTATTTATCGTTTGCAGCAGTTTTTCACCGACCTAATCAAGATGTCTCCGATCATATAGAAGAGTTAGTTGATCTCTGGGCTGAAGTAATTCCAGAAATAGACGAAGCGGTTCAAAAATTAAAGGCCTTTTGCAGTAAATTTCCACCAGGGGAGCAGCGGCTCAATGCTTTATGGGAACACTATATTCCACTTTTCGAAGCGGGTGCAGTTGAAGCCTCCCCTTATGCCTCTGTTTATAGCGGGGAAAAAGGTTTAATCCTAGGTAAGGAGGCTTTTAATGTTAAACAATTCTACGCAAATTGTGGGTACGTTATGGGAGAAAAAAGCGGAGAACTTCCTGACCATATAGCGGTGGAATTAGAGTTCTGTGCATTGCTAGCCCGAAATGGACAAGCTGAATCATTAATGGAGTTTCAAAAAAAGCATTTAACTCCCTTTTTAAAAAGAATCTTACCAAGGATTAAGAATTCTAATCGTCCAGTTTACTCTGAGATTGCCACAATTCTTGAAGTTAGACAGCTGAATTTACAGAAAGAGGGTGATTTTGTTGGCTAAAAAGTATACCATGATCATTAATATTGCGAAGTGTATTGGCTGTCAGGCGTGTACAGTCGCATGTAAGTTCCAAAATAATGTACCAGATGGAAAGTTTAGAACGAAGACTCCTGCAAATGAGCTGAAGGGGACCTATCCAAATGTTTCGCTATATTTTGTAAAAGAAGCCTGTCAAATGTGCCAAAAAGCACCTTGTGTTAGTGTTTGTCCGACAAAAGCTTCTTACTATAATGAAGATGGAGTGGTCTTAGTCGATGAGGATAAGTGTGTTGGTTGCCTGTATTGTATGACTGCCTGCCCCTATGATGCTCGTTTTCTTAACAAGGAAACTGGTGCAGTTGACAAATGCACCTTTTGTTACGAATTAAAGGTTTCTAAAGGGGAAAAACCAGCCTGTGTTTCAACCTGTGTCGGGGGTGCTTTAATCTTTGGCGACCTTAATGACCCACTTAGTCAAGCCTCGCAGTTCTTGGCAAAGCACAAAGGAGAAGTTCGCAAACCTGAGTTTGGCACTTACCCAAATGTTTATTACATTTATGAAGGGGTGGTGAAGTAACATGGATGTTATTTGGGGTGTTAGTGTCAATGAAGTAGCTTGGGGCGGATTGATTGCTATCTATTTATTCCTGGCCGGGATTGCCGGCGGAGCTTTCTTAACTGCGTCATTGACAGATCTTTTCAGCAAACAGCAAAATCCAAAAGTAATTCGGTCCGGTGCTTACATTGCAGTAGTCAGTATTATTGTTGGTTTGGGGTTATTAGTTGTTGACTTAGGTCGACCGTTAAGCTTTTGGAAACTTCTTCTTAATGTGAATATGGGATCCGTCATGTCGATCGGCGTCTTTATCGTCTCAGGTTTTACAGCTTTGTCAGTTGTTTATGGGTATCTTATATGGTCGAGTGCTGCATCGCAAAAACAGTTTAAGATTACTTCTGCGAACACAGAAGTAACCTCAACTTCTGTAGGCCAGGGCCTTCAAGCCTTTCGTAAACCAGTTGCCGGTTTGGGAGTTTTATTTTCTATTGGGACTGCGACCTACACTGGTTTCTTATTATCTGCTGTTACAACCAATAATTTCTGGTACACACCGTTTCTTGGTATTGAGGCAGTTCCATTCTTGCCGATTCTATTTTTAGTGTCTGCTTCTTCCACCGGCTTAGCAGCAACCTTGATTGGTGCTTGTAACTGCGGGGATCTAACAGCCTATAAAAAAGTTGATATGGTTCTCATTATCCTTGAGATGGTTTTACTCTTCATTCTTTATCTATCGGTTGAACCTGTATTCTTTGGTGGAAGCATGGCTGCCCTATTCTGGTTAGGTGTCGTTATTGTAGGATTAATAGTTCCCTTACTTTTATCATTCTATGGTATTACAAAGCACAAAAATGTCATTTTACCAGTTTGCGGAATGGTTGTCATCGGGGGATTGAGTTTGCGATATTTCGTTGTGTATACTGGGCAGTTGTTTTAAATATATTGTCAGGTTATATAAAATTTTAATAGTCTATTCATACATTTATACGGGCTTAGAGCTCGTTTTCTTTTAGCATTAAAGGTATGATCTACTAAAAAAGTAAATTATTATTATTTACCATCAGTAGGGGTTTTATGCAGTAGAATCATGCTTTAACTTTAAAATTAAAAATAACATTAATAGCATATAATAAATTTCAAAGATTAGTCTAAACTAAATCATCCTTTCTTAATGTTTAGAGTGCGAAAGTTACAAACATCGTTTCTAAAAGGGAGTGGACCTTTTGACAATTGATCAGTCACTCTATACTAGGCGGCAAGTATTAAGTCTTGGGCGAAAGACTCTGTTAGTGCTAGGGGTAGGTTGTCTTTACCCTGTCAGTCGCTATTTAAGAGCTAAAGAAAATTCCTTAGCCGTAGCCCGTATTGCCAGCAGTGAGATGCCCTTGAAAACAAATTGGCAGCGACTAGGTCAAACCCGCTTTTGGTTGCGGCAAGGAACTGATGGAGTGGAAGCGATGTGGGCCAGTTGCACTCATTTGGGGTGTGAGGTGAGCTACGACTCCGTACAGGATCAGTGGCTTTGTCCCTGCCACGGCAGTCGCTTCGACAGGGATGGGCAGCCTGTATTTGGTCCGGCGATAAGTCCGTTAGTGCGGGCGGAAGTGAAGGAGAAAGACGGTTTTTATCTTACAAGTCAGAAAGTATAAACTGACGTTATGGGAGAATAAGATGGGAAAGCAAGGAAACAATTCCTTTACGGGACATATTCGCCCCCGCCAAATTAGAGCGGGCGCTCTACGGTTGAGAGCTACATTCTGTTTGGGTGGATTTTCTTTTTTAGCCTTTATTGTATTGACTATTACGGGTGTGTTACTCTTGTTCTATTACCAGCCCGGAGATAGGGCTTTTGCTTCTCTGAGTGAAATTAATTCAGTGCTGCCTTACGGGGGATTCGTCCGATCCCTGCATTTCTGGGCAGGCCAGATGATGGTGATCAGTGTTTTTCTGCATATGGTACGGGTTGTATGGTCAAGGGCTTACCGCCCTTTACGCGAGCTTAATTGGATTACGGGGGTAGTGCTTTTTGGCTTGACAGTAATCTTAGATTATTCCGGTTACCTGCTTCGGGGGGGGCAAGAAAGCGGGGCTGCGGCAACCGTTGGTCAAGCTTTGTTTACATCGTTACCAGAGGGACAAGCTTTGGCAACTGTTTTTTTTGGCCAACCATCCCCCCTCAATGGCAGTACCTTAAATATGTTCGTCTGGCATGTTTTTATTTTGGCAGGTGCAGTTGGTTTTTTGCAGATGTTTCATTTTTGGCGGATCCGACGAGGCGGTGGGGTGCGACCTTTATAAGAACGGCTCTGTAGGTGGAGACTAGATTAGGGTAAAGAAAGTTAGTATAAAAATGAACGTGCTCTGACGTGAGGAGAGAAACATGGACCTAATAGAAAGTGACAGGCCTCAAGTGCCTGCAGAGGTTGAGCAGAGTGGACGTCAGGAAAAAGTACCTTTGATTGAGTTACAAGTAAGGGAGTATATTGGTACTTTTCTTTGGTTGGGCCTATTATTTGCATTAACTGCTAGTTTTAAGGTGCCTTTGGACAGCTCCCCGAAGGCTGCGGCGGTAAGTATATCCAAAGCTCCCTGGGTATTTGGCGCAATCCAGTGGCTTTTACAACGGTGGCCGGCATGGCTGAGTGGGTGGGTTCTACCTCTTCTATCTATGGCAGTATTATTCACCCTTCCTTGGTGGGGGCGAAAAGTGGGAAAGACATGGGCCTGGATAATTTTCCTGATCCTAAGTTTGGTTTGGGTAGGATTAACTTTCTTATACTGGTCAGAAAGTATAAACTGACTGTACCAGTCAGAAATGATAACTTTCTGGAAGCATAAGTGCAACTAAGGCTACCGCCGACGCCCTGAGGGCTTGGCGCTAGCCAAGTTTTCTATATATACGTTTATGGGGTGAAGGAGGATTTTCCGACATGACCAAGCGATTGCGATTAATAGTACTTCTGGGGTTAGCCATTATCTTTTGCCTAACTATGGTTTTCTTGGCGGTCAATTCGTTTAGCGTATCCCCTTGGCAGGATTGGCAAACAAAGTATTTTCAAGCGCAGATTGAAGAGCTTCAGGGAACTATGTCCACAGTTCAAGGAGAAGAGCAAGTCAAGAAGCTGGAACAAGAGATCAAAGCGTGGCAGGATAAGAAGCCAGCTCTGCAGGAGATACGCCTATCAAATGGTCGCATTGAACGTTGCACCACTTGTCATTTAGGGATTGAAGAAATTTCAGCTTCTCACCCCAGCGATAGTATTGGTTGTACAGTTTGTCACGGAGGGAATGCCCTGTCTGTAGATGAGCAGACTGCCCATGAGGGAATGTATGGCGGGGGGCACCCTGGTCGGTTAGAGGTGTCTCGCCTAAGTTGTGGAGGTAACTCGGAAGTCGGGCAATGTCATAGTGGAAATCGGCAGGAAGCTGACAATCAAGTAGATTTGCTGACCACTGCCTTAATGGCCAGCAAAGGGGGTGAACTTTCCATGACCAGGTATATGCACGGGCTGGACATTCCGCCACGGGTGCTGCTAAAACCTGGGGAGACCGCTGCTGATTTTTCAGCGCCCTTTAACCATCGCGGGGAAGAGCTGAAATTCCAGCAGAACTGTTTAACAGTTTGCCACCTGACCGGCGGAGAACTACCGGGGCAAGAAGTCCAGGCCAACGGGTGTGAGAGCTGTCATGTATTAAGCAATCCACAACACACCTATGAAGGAAAGGATGTCACGATATCCCAGCAAGAATCAGGTTATGGTATATCCCACCGGTTGACAGTACAAATCCCCTACACCCAGTGTAATCAATGTCATAATCAGGGAGATTATAAAGTCGATACTATGGATTTTATTTCTCGTCCTGATTTAGATCGTGTTAAATCTTCGCCACCTCCGGACATGGAGAGCCTAGAGACGCGCTGGCAAAATGTTTACTCCCCAGGATTGGTCTTTACCAAATGCGAAGTCAACTTAGACTGTGTAGACTGCCATACACGCCAGGAGACCATGGGAGACGGGGACCTGTACTACTCTGAATGGAAAGCGTTGAAAATCCAATGTCGGGATTGCCATGGAAGTACGGTTAGTAAGCCTATTGAGTGGGAAATAACGGATAAATCCGATATGGCCTGGGTGGAAGCCCGCATCAATCCAGCCTTTCCATCTCTCGAAATGGGGGATGTCATTCTGAAGACGGCAAAGGGCGAGGAATTAGCTTACGTCCGTAAGGAAGACGGTAAATGGTTCAGTTACCGTAAAACAAATGGAGAAAAATATCTAATTCCGCAGGTTATTGATAGTCAATGTCGTCAAGACCCGGATAAACAGTCTTCCGATGACTGCCATAAATGTCATGATGCCTCGAAGGATAAACCTTCCTCGGGAGGAGAATAAGACGGTAACTGAAGCGACGAGACTCTACGACCACCAAAGCATATTATGGAACACACACTTACAAGAAGTGGGAGTTGTTTGAATTAATCGAAAATGAGTGGAAACTAATACTTGGCTGATTGAAATCTATATTGCTTGGCTATACAATACTGATATATGTTTAATACCCTTAGAAACTTAGAGGATGGTGAAATTGTATTGGATAGTAACCAACTCAAGATCTTTTGTATGGTAACACGCCAACAAAGTTTTTCAAAAGCAGCAAAATTATTGCATATGAGTCAACCGGCCGTTAGCACACATGTCAAAAATTTAGAAGAATACTACCAAGGGCAATTGCTTGACCGAACTCCACAGGGCGTGACGCTTACCAAGGCTGGCGAAGTCTTTTATAACTATGCACAAAAGATACTTGACCTTCAAGACGAAATGGAACAACAAATCGAAACCGTCTTCAAGCACGAAAACAATCAAGTCATAATTGGGGCAAGTACCACTATCGGAAATGTCGCTCTTCCCTGCTCAATCTATTTGTTTAAAGAACAATACCCAGAGGTCGAGCTTTGCCTAAATATCGCCAATGCAGAAGAAGTCCTTAGTATGGTTATGTCTGATGTCGTTGATATCGGTGTCGTGGAAGGGGACACGGAGTCTTCTACACTTAAATCCCTTCATGTTGCTTCGGATGAATTAGTACTTATTGTCCCTCCTCAGCATCCCGCTGAAGGAGATGTTATCTCCCTTCAAGACTTCCTCAAACAACCGCTAATTATGAGAGAAGATGGATCAGGCACACGTAAGATTTTAGCAACGGCTTTAGCTCGTCATGGCTATTCTGTTAATCAGCTGAAAGTGATTACCGAGATGAAGAATATCTATGCCATTAAATCTGCCGTTGAGGCAGGCTTAGGGGGATCGGTTATGCCACTGCTTGCAGTTCGCAAAGAAGCTTACACGGGGACTCTTAAAGTCCTAAGGATTACGGACTTGGAAATGCCTCTAATCTTTAATATTGTTTATCCTAATAATCGCCCACTTACGACGAAGGCAAAGCTATTTATTAAATTCCTTACGAATCCTGAAGAAAGTTGCCTTTGTTGAAAATAGTAACAAATGTAAAGAGACAGCGTCGGCTGTCTCTTTACATTAAATATTTAAGTAGGAGTTTTGATCCTAGCCAAGTTCCCAAAAAGACCGCGATTGCAAAAATCCATCCAGTAAGAGAACTAGAAGCAATTCCATTTAACAGGGCGCCTACATTGCAACCGTACGCAATTCGTGCTCCGTATCCCATGAGCAATCCACCGATTAAAGCAGAAAAAAAGAACTTTTTATCCCGGATTGGCCGAAAGCGAACTTGTGAAGCCACCAATGTTGCCCAAAAAGCACCCAGCAATAAACCAAGGTTCAAATAGGTTCCTGAGGCACCCATTAATCCCTTCAACGTAAATCCTCGGTCACTGAGTACTCCAAGGTTAGTACCGATCCATTCCGTCCAAATTTCAATATTCCAAGTAACTCCCCAGGGTTGACGCCTCACGATCAGCACAAGTATGTTTAGCAGACCTAAAATAATTGCCCCTATCCAATAAGCCCAAGGGCCATGGATGATTGTCTGTAAAGTCTTTTTCATTGCTACACACTCTCTTTAATCATGCGTTTTTGTCAGTTCAAGATGCCATATTCCATTTGCCACTTCTTTTTCCTCAATAATATATCGATTGGCTTTTGCCCAAACTACAATACCCCTTGAAGTACAACTATGTTCAGTTTCTAGGACTAAGACATCACCGCATTGCATGGACGACAACTTCTTTTTTGCTTTAATTAGGGGAATTGGACACATTTCCCCCCATATATCAATTGAAAAACGAGTCATAGCTTTCACCTATTCCCCTAATTGTTTTTTTTGCCACCATCTAGCCAACTGCCATAAGCCTGATAAAACGATTATTTCAAGGATAAGGGTTGGAATCCAACCGAAAACATCTGGCAAAAAAATTCCAGGCCATTCACCAAAGGTATTTCTCCAGTTTTTCAATGATCGCTCTCCTAAAACTGAGCCTACTGCTAAACCGAAAAAAGCCAGCATCTGCATTGCAAATCCTTCTCCGATACGGATTATAATTCCTGTCGAACAGCCGCCAGCCAACACCATCCCTATCCCGAATAACAAACCACCGACAACAGTATGCACGCCCATGGGAAAAACATTGAGGGATAACGGGATATTCCTCTGCGAAGCTCCCCAGGAAACCAGTGCAAAACCAAGGATACTAATCCCCAAAAGTAAAAGAAAGGCTCGAGTGAGTTGAGTCATACCAAGCAATATCGGATCACGTAATGCAGACACAAGACAAAAGCGGGACTTCTGTAAAACAAAACCCAAACTTGTTCCTAGAGCCATAATTAGCGTAAGATGGATACTTATTTGAGAAAGGAGAACTAGCAACAATGTGAGAAAAAGGATAAACCCGATATTCCATTTTCGTTGGGAATGAAAAGCACTATTGATCGACACTGACCAATCTCCCCCTCACAAAGTACCTAAAACATTATAGACAATAAATATCATATCATAAATATTGTTGTCAAGTTTAGTTATAGAGGTAAATTAATTAATAAATTTCTTCCATTTAGACCAAATTTTTTGGTGGAAGTAATCTTAGTCTACTCAGTAAGGAAGTTAACAATACTAAAAGCACGTTGATTGTCCACTTCAACGTGCTTTCACTATGATTCCTGTCATGTTCCTTCTATGAAAATAAGGCGAGGGAAGATGATGACAGGAAAGTTTAGGAAATCCCTTCCCAACAGCCGGAGGGACTACTGTTTAAAGAAGGCACTTCCAACATTAAGTCCTCCTTGGAGAAAAGCCACTTGAGAAATACCTTTACTTTGGAGCATACAAGCCGCTTCATAGCCCCTTATTCCTAACCCACATACAGTTACAACTAAAGAATCCCTCGGGATCTCTTCCCAACGATCTCGTAGTTCGCCTAAACCAATTACCTTAGTCCCATTAACAGATAGTGGGTTAGCCGCCACTTCTTCCGGTTCACGGATATCAAGAATACAGAGCTTTTCCCCGGCTTCTAAGCGTCTTGTGACGTCTTCTGCAGTGATTCCTAACGCTATCCCCTGACGCAGGTTTTCTAAGGTTGTAGCAGCATGTATGAGCACATCAATAGCGGTAGCAAATGGCGGTGCGTAGGCTAAATCTAAATCAATCAGATCTTCTACCTTAGCGCCAAATTTAAGCGCGGTAGCTAGTACATCGAGTCTTTTAGCACTTTCTCCAATGCCACAAACTTGGGCACCAAGTAAGCGTCCGTTCTCCTGTTCAGCAATTAACTTAATTGTGATAAGAGCATGCATGGGGTAATAGTGGGTAGCATCGAGACCACTACTCACGCTAGTAACGACATTGTATCCTCGTTTTCGAGCCTCTTCTTCTCCTAACCCCGTGCGGCCGATATTGAGATCAAAGGCTTGAAGAATAGACGTTCCTTCAACTGGAGCAAAGCGAGCGGGTAGTCCTGCAATATGATCTGCAATAACGCGGCCTTGCTTGTTAGCAGTCGAGGCTAGTGGAATATAAACAGGCTCCTCTGTAAGGAGATGACGCTGTTCTGCACAGTCTCCACCAGCATATATGGCTGGATCATTGGTCAGCTGATGCTCATCGACTTGAATAGCTCCTGTGCTTCCAATCGTGAGTCCGGCGTCACTGGCAAGTCTAGTTTCTGGACGTACACCCGTGGCTATGATAACCATTTCGGTTTCAATCGTTCCTTGTTCTGTTATAACTCGACATACATTACCTTCAGCATCCCCTTCAAAAGCCTTCACAGTGCAGGAGAGTTGTAAATCAACACCATGTCCCTTAATTTTTTGCTCTACCAGTTTGGACATGTCAGAATCAAGTAACTTCGGTAACACACGAGAATCTGCCTCACATATGGTAACCTTTAAACGAGGGCTAACTAGTGCATCGGCTGTTTCCACTCCGATTAACCCAGACCCAATTACTGTGACATGTTTCACCTGTTTTGTCTTAATAAAATCCTTGATTTTTTGGGCATCATGAGGATGATGCATAGTGAACACCCGGTTTAACTTGACTCCAGGAATGGGTGGAATACTCGGCTTAGCACCGGTTGCGAGAACTAAATAATCATACGGCAAAGCATTTTCTAAATCAGTGAGCAAATTGCGGACCCAAACCTTTTTATTGATACTGTCAATTTTTATAGCTTCAGTTGAAGTGAGAACTTCAATATTCTTCTGGGCTTTGAAAAATTCGACGTCTCTAATCACGCCATAAGAGGTCGACATTAAATCCTCTAATCGGGGTACTAAGTTACCAACATAAAATGGTAATCCGCACCCTCCGTAAGAGATTAGATTTCCTTTTTCTAAGATAGTGATCTCAGCATCCGGAGATATACGCCTTAAACGTGCCGCCACTTTAGGACCGATTGCAACTCCACCTACGATAATTACTTTCATGTATGGCTCCCCCTAAAACTAATTAAAAACTAAACAATCTATTCTTCTAGAAACTCCATAAATGGTTTATCCATACTCACAAGTGCATTAACCATTAGTTCTACTAAACCACCATACTGAACATTAAATTTGTCTGTCGCTTCGTAGAACTCCAAAATGTCTCGAATAGCTCCTTTACAATTAGAACAAGGTGCGCATACATATTTAGGTATGGTGGGATTTTCCATACTATCTTGAAAGGCTCCAAGGATCTGATTAAACTTCATACGAGAACTTACTTTGTTTCTCCATTCAGAGAAGTTCATCGAATTCGTAATAGCAAACCCACCACCACCACCGCAGCAGTAATTTTCGACTCCATGAGGAGTCATTTCTCTAAACTGAGGAGAAATAGCCTTTAAGACATTCCGTTGAGGTTCCACAATCCCCATTCCACGAACATAATTACAAGGATCATGAAGCGTTACAGGGAAATTATTTTTACTAGGATCTAACTTTAGTTGTTTGTTCTTGACCATATCCCAAAGAAGAGGGAGACAACTCTCGACGGGGACTTTAGAATCTGCAAACACCATGCGATCCGCAATTAGTGCCGAAGCCTTATGGGCATGTCCACACTCCGCAATGACTATTCGATTGACGCCTAATTCTTTGGCTACTTTCATCTGCAGTGTGGCTAGGGTTTTTGCTTGGAAATCGTCATACCAGATGCCGTAGTTTACATTGTCATATCCCGCGATTTCACTACTGAGTGTATAATTTAAACCAGCTTCTTCAAAGAGAATGGCAAAAGCAATGGGGTTTTCAGGCCAAGCCATATATTCGCCCGCATTATGTATTAGAAGAATATCAGCACCTTTTTTGTCCATTGGAAATTTAATCTTTCGGCCATACTTCTCTTCGATATCCTCTTCTAAAAACTCGATGGTATCTAAGAAAGCCGGTTTGCTAACTCCTGTAGACGAACCTGTTTTTATCTGTAGCACCGTACCTTTGGTATGCAAGGGAAGAGGAGCAATGCCCATCTCTTGGCTGAAAATTTTACGAATTTCTTTTGTGAGAATGGCATTATCTAAGCCCAATGGACAGGTCTGCGCACAACGACGGCATAGATTACAGCGATAGGCTAATTCTCCAAGCCGAGAAATCGTTTCCCAGTTCACGTCGATGTCTGCTCCGACAAAACTACCTAGTAGCTTTCCACTTTTGGTAAAGTACTTCTTGACAATTTTTCTAAGAACTTCAGAACGGAAAATTGGACGATATAATTCATTTTTTCCTGACGCTTCATAGATATGGCAGGCAGCTGAACACGTATCACATTTTGCGCAGTATTCAAAGGACAATAAGAAAGGCTGGAGTGCTCCATTGTTAGCATCTGAGAAACTTTTTTCTAAGCCATTGATGAATTTCCGTACAAATTCATCCTCTTCCGCTTTGGTTTTAGGGCGATTTAACGTGTCGATCCCAACGTAGCCATCTAAAGAAGTACAGAATTTTTCTTTCCATGCGGGTTTAGGATCGGTTAAAGGAGGCTCCATTCCGGGTTTATCATAGGGCGGATACAAAGACATTAGCTGTTCGGGATCGAGTTTGATCAGCTGCTCATCGGGTCGTCCCATATCTCTTGGACGCAAATCTTTTTGATTGACCATATTTAACTCTCCTCTTCCACAAGTTAACTCTCAAAACTCTGTTAGTTATTCCTTGGGACGCATCTTATCGCCTGATGTGAAGTGAGTAAAAAGATAATCTTAATATGGTATAATTCTTGAAAAGGAGTATTCAGAATATGTAGGGATTGAATAGATAATTAAACTAATCGTTAAGTTATTGACATATGCCCCATTCGATTTTTATTATACTCTGTATTGAACATATGTCAATAATATTTTTTTATTATCACTTAGTTTTTACTCAACCTTTAAAGAATAGCTACTAACTAATTCATAGAAAGGAATTGCATATAATATGTGCTAAATTCGCGGCGAAACTCAATTTATGAGTGTTGAAAGTTAGATAAGCAGTGAAACTTATATTTTAGTTATTGACATATGCCCAAAACGGAGTATAATTTAATTCGTAAAGGGCATATGTCAATAACTAAGGAGGCGGTAGTGTGCCTAGAAAAGATGGAAAGGGTCCGATAGGTGCATCAATGAATGGTGCTGGCTTAGGCCAAGGGTCAGGTTATAGAAGAGGTCCAGGAAGAAATTTTTCAAAAGATCTAATAGGATCAAAAACGCAAAAAGAATTGCTGCAAGAGCAAAAAGAACAACTTGAAAGAAAGCTTGATGATATTAGCAAGCAATTAGAGAGTTTATAATTGGGGTAAAAGTGGCCATCGCCTGCAGGCTTGGCGCTTGCTAAGGTTCTAACGAAAAAATTGAGGTGTACGAATCATGCCAAGACCAAGAAAATGGAGAAAAGTATGTTGCTTGCCTGAAAGCAACAGCTTTGGGCCACTTAATACATTAGTTAATCAAGAACATTTTATAATCATGACTGTTGATGAGTATGAAACGATACGACTCATTGACTTAGAAGGGTTTACGCAGGAAGAGTGCGCTGACCAAATGAAAATTGCCCGCACAACTGTTCAGCGCATTTACAATGATGCTCGGAAAAAACTTGCCGAATCCTTAGTCAACGGAAAAGTGTTAAGAATTGAGGGTGGAGATTACAAGCTTTGTGACGGACTTGAAAAAACATGTGGTTGTGGTGGTTGCCTCAAACATAGATGCGACAGAAGTTTTTTGCAAGATGATAATGGAGGTGAGTGATATATATTCCGAGAAAGTGATAGAACACTTTATGTGTCCACAAAATGCTTACAGTATGCCCGACGCCAATGCTCAGGGTGTCTATGGTGATTCTTCCTGCGGAGATGAGCTCATTATTTTTTTAAAAGTACAAGATAATTACATTCAAGAGATCAGTTATCTGGTATTTGGTTGTTGTGCTTCGATTGCCACCTCTAGTATGACGTCAGTTTTAGCTAAGGGAAAAAGCCTAGAGGATGCTTTGGCTATTACCGAAGAAGATATTATCCAAGCTCTGGATGGTCTTCCTGAGAATAAGGTACATTGTTCTAACTTGGGAGTTAGTGCTTTACGTGATGCCATTAATAACTATTATGAAACCCTTAAATAAGTGTTAAGGAGGATTCCCAATGAAAATCGCAATTCCCGTAGATGACAAATCCACTAAAACAAGTGTTTGCCAATCCTTTGGACGTACGCCTTATTATCTCATTTATGATACCGACTCAAAGGAAAGTATTTTTTTAGATAATAGCGCAGTAGCTAGCCAAGGTGGCGCTGGAATCAAAGCCGCGCAGACGATTGTAGATAGCAAGGTGAGCGCAATAATTACTCCTCGATGTGGAGAGAATGCTGCAGAAGTTCTCAAGGCAGCTAATATCAAATTATACAAGACGATCAATGCTTCTGCTCAAGATAATATTGATGCATTCAATGATGGGAAGCTATCCTTGTTAGAAGATATCCATCCTGGATTTCATGGTCATGGAGGCAAATAATATGAAGATAGCTGTGCTAAGCGGCAAGGGTGGCACAGGAAAAACACTTGTATCTGTAAACCTGGCTTCGGTAGCAAAGAAATCCATTTATATAGACTGCGATGTTGAAGAGCCAAATGGATATCTTTTTTTCAAACCTAAGAATATTAAATCTGAAAACATCTCAATTAGTATTCCATTCGCAGATGAAAAGCTTTGCAGTGGCTGCCGAAAATGTATTGATTTTTGTAAGTTCAATGCTTTAGCCTTTATCATCAACAAGCTGATCGTGTTTGATGACGTTTGTCATTCCTGTGGAGGGTGCGTACTGTTTTGTCCGGAGAAAGCATTAGCGGAGAAAGACAAAATTATTGGAGAAGTTCAGAGAGGTGTTTCAGAAAATGTTGATGTCATTACTGGGATATTAAATACTGGTGAAGCTTCCGGCGTTCCCATTATTAAGAAACTTTTGAATAACCATTCAGAAGAAAAAGAATTTACTTTTATCGATTGTCCACCTGGGAGTGCCTGTATTGTCATGGAAAGCATCAAGGATGCAGACTATTGTATTTTAGTAGCGGAGCCCACTTTGTTCGGAGTACATAATCTCAATATGGTATATGAACTTGTACGGTTGTTTAAAAAACCGCATGCTGTAGTGCTTAACAAATGTCTGGAGGGAGAAAATCCTGCCGAAAAGTTCTGCCGAGAAAAGGACATTAAAATTTTAGCTAAGATTCCTTTTGACAGAGAGCTTGGAACACTGAATTCTAATGCTCTCATCTCAGTTAGAGAGAACCAGAAGTATAGAGATATGTTCTCTTCCATGCTTCAAATTGTTACTAAGGAGGTGCAACATGAAACAGTTACTAATTCTTAGTGGCAAAGGCGGTACTGGAAAGACAACAATAGCCAGCGCTTTTATTCAGCTATCAAATGCTAAAGTGTATGCAGATTGTGATGTGGATGCACCTAATTTGCATTTAATCATGAATCAGGCCTCGAAAGCTAAACGATCGGACTATTATGGAATGCCTAAGGCACAGATTGATCTAAATGCATGTGTGCAATGTGACTTGTGCAGACAAAACTGCAGGTTCGATGCTATTCAGGCGGACATTGATTATAAGGTTGATTTCTATGCCTGCGAAGGATGTGGTGTTTGTCAAGCAGTTTGTCCGGAAGGAGCTGTATCGCTCAAGCCTGCCCTAGCAGGAGAATTAATGCTCTATGTGAATGGTTCAGTATTTTCAACTGCGGAGCTTAAAATGGGGAGCGGTACCTCAGGGATGCTGGTCACCGAGGTAAAAAAGCAGATGAAGTCGGCGGCTAAAGATGCTGGGCTTGCAATCATTGATGGATCTCCGGGTATAGGATGTCCGGTCATCGCCTCACTTAGCGGTGTTGATATGGTGCTAATCGTTGCAGAACCTTCTATCTCAGGCATTAGTGATATGGAACGCATCATCAAAACTGCGGAAAGGTTCCATACTAGAATCGCCATTTGCATCAATAAATACGACACAAATATCGAAAACACAAAAAGGATAGAGCGGTTTTGTCAAAAACTCTATCTACCTTTTGCAGGAAGAATACCCTATGACCCAGATGTTGTTAAGGTAATCAATCAAGGTCAGAGTATTGTTGAAATGGATTGCGCAGCAGGCCGTGCTGCCAAAAATGTCTTTGATAAGATGATTAAACTATTATTTAACGAAACCCTTGCGTTGTAAGGATAATATCGAAAAAATGGAGGAAAAGTAAATGAAAATTGCTGTAGCAAGTAATAATGGAATGGTTTCAGAGCATTTTGGTCACTGTGAGAGCTTTAGTATTTTTGAAACTGAAAATAATCAAATTGTTAAGAGTGAGTCCATTCCCAACCCCGGACATACGCCTGGCTTTTTACCTAACTTCTTAAACGAGATAGGAATCAATGTTATTATTTCAGGCGGTATGGGTGGTGGCGCGATCCAAATATTCAACGAGAAAGGTATAGAAGTAATAACAGGTGCAAATGGACAAGCAAAGGCTGCGGCAGAACTCTATTCACAAGGCAAACTAAAGTCCACTGGCTCAGTTTGCCATGAACATCAGCACCATGGTGAATGCGGACATTAAAGAGATTCTGTGGAAAGAATCCAAACATGTTAGTTTAAAAATAAGCAAAATGATCCTTTTTATGACAGGCTATCTATTTAGCAAAATTAAACCGATGTTGCCAAATGGGACGATTTTGGATATGCCTCCTTGCTAATACTATTTGAGCAGGAGGCAATTATTATCCATTGGGTATATTACAAATGGCTGCACTTTAATTAACAGAAATATATCTCCCAGTACTCACATCAAAAGCTAATCAGGAATATTATGGGATGTGAGGAAGAGACTGGGGGGGTCGGTTTTGAAAGCAGAGGAACGGGTAGGCCTTATTGAACGTCTTGAAGAATTGAGGAATTCTAAAGTCTTAGTCTATTTTTCTTATACACCGCTAGATGACTCTATCTTAGTCCCCCTTTATAAACAGTTAAAGGAAATCGGGCATACTAAAAAAATTGATTTAGTTTTGCATAGTTATGGGGGTGCAGTGGATACACCTTATAAAGTTGTAATGCTGATTCGCGAGTTTTGTGAAGAATTTGCCGTGATTGTTCCTTTTGTTGCAAAATCAGCCGCTTCGATGCTCGTCCTAGGGGCAGATGAAGTTGTAATGGGACCGATCTCTGAACTAGGTCCTATTGATCCACTAGTTAAGCATCCAATTTTTGAAGATGTCTTAGTACCTGTTCAAGCTGTTTGGCATTGCTTAGATTTTTTTCAAAGATCTATCGTTAATAGTTCGAATCCAGAAGTTGCAACCATTATTGCAACTCCAATGCTTGCAAAACTTGATCCTTGGCTAATTGGGGACTACGAAAAAACAATAAAGGCATCAAGGCAATATGCAGAAACATTATTATCGCGTTATATGCTTAAAAATAATCCTGAAAAGGTTTCCATCGTGACCCATGCATTAACAGAGGGATACTTTTCCCACGGATACCCAATCGGTCGTCGAGAAGCGAAAGAACTAGGGATTAAAGTAATAGAAGCGCAGGAAGAACTATGGGATATTATTTGGCACCTCTATCTTGGCTATGAAAAACTATTTAAGGAAAAAGAAAAGGAAGATGAATAAAAAAGACACGCATTAGCGGTCTTTTTCTCACATTAGTAAGACTCTCATAAGCTTAGTAGCGCCATCAGATGGTAAAAATCACTATTTATTGAGGAACTTGGCGATCCATAGTCTCTCTTAGGCTTGGCATTACCAAGTTTTCTTTTGTTTCCAGTGATAACATATTGCAGGTTATAGTCTAATGCGGTAGGATAGACATAATGCTTGGTTTTGCAATTTAGTAGTGTTAAGTATATGATTATAGCAGATAGTTTTGGAGGTGGCTGAATATGCTTACAACGTTTGGATTTGTTACTCCCATGACTGCGGGAATTATCCTTGTAATTGCTCTAGTTATTTTTGGACCAGGAAAACTTCCTGATTTAGGCAAAGCACTAGGAAAAGGAATTAAAGAGTTTAAATCCGCCACTGATGGAGATGACAAACCCGAGGAAGTTAAGACTGTAAAGATTGAAAAAGAGTAATAGTTAAAAGTATATTGAAAAGACGGAGCTGGATATAAGCTCCGTCTTTTGCATGTATTTAAAAAAGGTTTATATAATTTAAACCTGTAAGGAGTTAAACTTATCTTTGGCCTTTTGAACTTCCTGGGCTTGAGCATCACTAGTCGGATACCATCCCTTTTGGTTCATTACATTATAAAGGTTTTCATGAATACTATGTTCTTCCGTTAGGATATTCTTCAAGTTTTGCCTTAAATTAGCGCATGTCGATTCGGTAATAAATGTATTCACAGTGGAAGTGCAGTGCTTTTCAAATGTAAGCAAATCTGTTAAGATTTCTTGTTCAGACATTGTATTTTGCATGTTCAATTTAATCCCGTCCTTTCTATTTTATTGATGAGAATTCAAATAATTGAGTAAGGTGTCATAATGCTTACGATGTTGTTGGGAAATGGAAGTGAGTTGGGAACTGATGGCCTGGTCTTGAACGGATTGGGCTGCTTGGGCAAACTTATGAACTAGCAAAGCTTCTGCACCAAGCTGGTCATTCAAGATGCTCAAATTTTTCGCCGTTAATTCAGGATTTGAAGTAGTCATGTTCATTCTCCTCTCGGTATATTTAACCCTTATATAGGATGTCTCTTTGTGGATGAAGTATGCAACTTTCTAGTTTAAAGAAATTCTTCTCTACTCGAGGGGCATAAATGCGGGTATATATGGATTATTTTGGAAACACTATTCTTGATAAGTAAGGAACACTCGGTCATCCATGCCAACGCATAAGTAAAACTAAGGCCACCCGCCTGCGTCTGAGGCTGCAAGAAAGCTAACACGTGCGAAGACAGTGTCTGCAAGAAGGTTAATACGTGCGAAGACAGTGTCTTCGTGGGCGCAAGCGAGTTTTCTATAAGGAGAAATGAGTTATGAATACTTCGGATGTCAGGTCCTTAAATAGTGTTAAGTTGATCTATCTATTCGTTTCGAAAGTCTTTCCAATTGTGAAGCAAGAGCTAAATGGATGGAAACAAAAAGCTAGAGAGGCTCCTGATGCACGATTAAGTCAACAAGCCTTAGATAGCATTCGCTTGAAAGCCTTTCACTGCCAAGGGGGGAGTATTTATGCACTTTATCCAAGTATAAATACGGTTGATACTATTCGATTTATCGTAGCTTATCAAACTATGAGCGATTATTTGGATAATCTTGTGGATAGTCTTGAAGTACAGGACGAAAAAGCATTCTCACAGTTGCATTTAGCAATGCAAGAAGCCTTAAATCCTGAGACGGTGCCTTCTGACTATTATTTATACTATCCTTATCGAGAGGATGGCGGCTACCTGGAACAGTTGGTCAAAACGTGTCAAGAAAGTATTCGCAAGCTACCATCGTATAAAACAGTTCAAGAGGAAGCTATTAAGTTGGCCGAACTTTATTCTCACTTGCAAACCTATAAACATTTAGCAGTGGGTGAAAGAGAAGCGAAAATGCTACATTGGATTAATCCTTATATGTCGGACGATTCGGAGATCACAGCCTGGGAATTTGCAGCTGCAACAGGGTCAACCTTAGGAATTTTCTGTCTGTTTGCCGTGGCTTATAATCCGAAATTAACAATACGACAAGTGAATATGATTAGTCATACATATTTCCCTTGGATTTGTGGCCTCCATATCTTATTGGACTACTTTATTGACCTGCGCGAAGATCGCGAGACGAATCAGTTAAATTTTGTAGCCTATTACGAACATACGGGGATGATTTATGAGCGTATGCATTTATTTGTGGAGAACTCTTTAAAACGTTCCGAGCTTTTGGAATACTCCAGGTTTCATCAAGTTGTCATTAAAGGACTTCTGGCTATGTATCTGTCCGATGAAAAGAGTATGGACGTGGATATTCAGTCTGTTGTAAAGAAACTATTAGAGAAGAATGGAGTAGGAGTTAAGCTACTCTATTGGTTGTGTCGCCAGCTACGTAAAGGAAAAGTTATTTAATCGCAGTGACTAAGCCAATAAAACTAATAATAGAAGGGATCCATTTGTGGCCTGAAGGCTTGGCTTAGGCCAAGTTTTGTAATAACTTCTTACGCTTTGCGATACAAGATCAAATCGGCGAGATTGATAAGTGTTGTTTTATATTGGCTCGAAGGAATTGTATCCAAGCTCTCCTTGGCATTGTTGATACATTGAGTCGCGGTTAAATAGGCTTGTTGTATACACCCGGTGTTAATAAGAGCTTCTTTGATGCTTTGGGTGCCTTGATATGTAACATTGCGCGTTTCCATGATGTCCCTAAGCCAGCTCCCATAAATCGGCTTATCCATAAGATAAAGCATCGGAAGAGTAATATTGCCGTTAACCAGATCAGCCCCCACAGGTTTACCGAGAGATTCTGCATCCCCGTTAATATCTAAAATGTCATCCGTAATCTGGTAGGCATAACCAAGATTTAATCCGTATTCTCTCATTAGGCTTAGCTCTTCTGACGTTGCACCTGCTAAGATGGCACCGGATTGACAGCATGCTGCAAGAAGAATCCCAGTTTTTTTGGCAATACGATTAAAATATCCTTCCGTGTCAACAAGACTAGAAAATTGCTCATCCGCTTGATGTACTTCTCCGTGGCACATAGCTTGGATGGCATCAACTAGAAAGGTCATACTGGTTAATAATTCTTGTTTAGAAAGAATGTTAAAGGCTTCTGCGAAGAGGTAGTCCCCGGTTAGTATTGCAGCATGGTTTCCATATTGCGAGACTATTGTTGGTTTTCCTCGCCGAGTCGCTGATTCATCAATAACATCGTCATGAATCAGGGAAGCCATATGAATAAGTTCTGAAGCAACAGCTGCTTCAATCATTAATGGATTTAAGGGAGCGAAACACATGCCACTATAAAGGGTGAGGAGTGGTCGAATTCTTTTGCCACCGGATTGCAACAAGCTAATACAGGTTTGTCGAATGAGACCATCGGCTTTTTGGAGTACAGCCTGTAACTGATCCTCAACAAAAAGCAATTCCGTAAATTTGAGATTGGGAATAGACATTTCTGTGTTGATATGAAGTTGTTGTATACTCATTGTATCCGCCTCTGTCCTCTATTTTTAAATATAGTAAAAGCTATTATATTATGTCATAAAGATTTAGATAGGATACCTAAAGTTCAAAAAATTTCCAAAATCTCATCCAACTCAATGACAAACTATCAATATGAGTAATATTAATTCTATGGGGGATTCTAAAAATGTTCGTGTTAAGCTTATTGATTTATCTGATAAACAATAAAAACATTAAGGAGGCAAATTTAAATGAGTAATGAAAATGATAAAGAACATGCATCTCAATTAAATCGTCAGCCTTGGGAACCGGCAGGCGTCGTGAGTGTTGTAGAAGATGATAAAATACCAAAGTATGGAGATAATGGCAGTAAGAATGCTAAGGGTGGCATGCTGACCTTAGAGGTTAAGGAAGTCTTTCATAATAAGGGGATCATGCAAGGGCTCAATAACTCAAATCCAAAGCGGTAATGTTACAGTATGTCATGATTGAATTTAGCTAAAAAACTCCGACTCGTGTCTAAATATATGGACACGAGCCGGAGTATAAAAAGTAAGGTTCAAGGGTGGTAGAATAACTTCGAGGTGAAATTCATTGAAAACAAGTATTTGGAACGAGCTGATTAAACCAACAATTTTAGCATACATACTGGCCTGTACGATTCCGGCAAGTATGGCAGGTGCATATTATATTTATAGTCGCTTTTTCTGATCCGAGAATATCGCTCTAATTCCTTATGGGAGTTTTAGGGTTACCTTATTAACCTGAGTATAAATCTTAATAATTATCATTAATAATACAATAGAAATTAAAGTTAATGCTCCAGTAAGCAGAAAGGCCATATGAGCTCCAAACCTATCTGCTGCAAAACCAGCAAACATGTTTCCAATTGGAGTTGCCCCAGCGAAGACTAGAGAATAGACGCTCATGACTCTTCCCCTAAACTCATCTTTGGCATTAATTTGAAGGATCGAATTAGCAGTAGTGCTAAACCAAATATTAAAAATTCCTGTGACAATTAATATAACCCCAGTGTAATAATACATTTTGGTAAAGCTAATTAACATTAAATTTATGGAAACTACCACTGCGCTACCTAGTAAAACATTAGCTTTAGGTCCTGATTTGCTGTTTAAAGATACCATTAGTGCTCCCAAAAATGACCCTGCGCCTAGGGATGACATTAAGAATCCATAGACATATTCTTCTTGGTGAAGCACATTTTTAGTGAAGACTGGAATTAAAACATTAAAGTTAAATACAAAAATTCCGATTATCAGTACCATCAAGATCGTTTTCAAGAGGGAGGGCTCATGCGCAATATACCTCAGCCCATCCTTTATTTCCTTCAGTATATCATTTGAAACTTGCTTTCTTACATAAGGCTTGACCTTGATCTTAAGTAAGCTAACCAGAACTGCCATATAGCTTAATCCATTAAGCAAAAAGCACCATTCGGTCCCTAGAGAGGCCATGATTAAGGCTCCTATAGCAGGACCAATAATTCTTGCCAAATTAAAGGTAGCAGAATTCAAAGCAATGGCGTTCATTAAATCCTGTCTACCTGCCATTTCGATAGTAAAGGATTGCCGTGTAGGCAGATCAACAGTATTTAGGAATCCTAGTATTAACGCCAAAATAAGAATGTATTCATATCGGACTGTATGGGTGAAGACTAGAATAAATAATGTGATGGCTAAAACCATCGAAATAAATTGAGTAATCAGCAGTATGGTTCTTTTAGGATATTTATCGACAATCACACCAGCGAACAATGAAAAGAAAGTGATCGGTAAGAATTGAACCGCTCCTAATAAGCCTACGAGCATCGGAGATCCTGTTAAGGAAAATACAAGCCATGTTTGCCCTATACTTTGCATCCAGGTTCCAATTAAGGAAACACATTGTCCGAGCCAAAAAATTCGAAAATTATCATGAGTTAAGGCGGGAAATCTATGGCTTAAGACCTTTTTAGCATATATAAAGATATTCATAAGTTTACACCTTCGTGTCACTTTTGGTTTTGTAACATGTGATTAGTAAATTATATCATATTTGATAACTGTAACTAAGGCAGTTTTGGAGTAGGAGATAAATCTATCAGATAGGCAAATTCTTTAAGGATATTACTTTGATACAATATGGGAAAAATAAGAAACTAAAAGCCATCACCCTGATTTTGAAGGTGATGGCTTTTGAACTTTGTAACGGGAAGTATGTTATTTAGAACCTTCCTGCTTTTTAAAATAATCAGCGACAGCGGTCGATTGCATCTCTTCCCAGTTTTTGAATTTCGTTGTTTTCTTTATAAATTTATCAAACTCATCGTTGAGGAGAGCCATAAAGTCCTCTAGACTATTTACGTTAAACTTTCCAACAACGAGTAGCTCACCAAAATTAGCAAATTGCGTGTAAGTGCTCATAAAAGACGGAGTAAACAGATCAGTAAAGCTAACCATCCCAAGTGGTTTATTGGATTTTTGAGAGTTCTTTTCCAAGTCTTCTGCCAAGCGATCTAAGTCGGATTTATTATTTTCATTCATATCGTTCACTACCTTTACTAATGTTGATTCGTATTTTACTTCTAGACAGCTAGGTTACATTATAATATAAATGATAGATAGAGTAAAAGTGTATTTAACTTATTCGGAGTCATTCTTAAACGGGTGTTCTTCAGTATTCCAAAACGCACCACCTTGTTTAAATGCATCAGTGCTAAGAATCTCCATTTCTCCTTCACGAAGCGCAGTATTAAAGAACTGTTCAATGGTAATACCAAGTTTGGTACATACATAGTTAAGACGTTTACGATCTTCGTCAGAAACAGGGATCACAAGATATTGGGTTTTCATAATAAATCACCTCTAATCTAGTGATTCGATAGAAAGATTAAAAAACCTCCCTAGGGGACAGAAAAACTCTAAATAGGTTCAATGAGGATGCTTTTCCATATAATCCTTAAGCCAAAGTGTATGGAATTCTTCATCAAGTAGATAATCCATAAGAGTATTTCGAAGTTCGGAATAATGCTTATCTTTACTCTCGGTGATAAAAGTACGATATGACTCCATTGCTTTGCTTTCCAGAGCAACGCCAAGCCTGCAGGAATTACTTGCCCCGGTTAATCCTACCATATCCCCAATAAAGCCACCAGCCTTTTCTAAGACTGAACCTAGGATAGTTGGTACTTCAATACTCGCCTTGTCTAACACCTGGGCAAAAAAATCCGCGTGACCGCTTTCAATTGCTACCATTTTTTCAAACGCTTTAGTGTAGTATTCATTTGACGAGGTTGATACTTGGGATTCATAAAATGCAACTTGAAACTTTTCTAATGTATAGAATTCTTTTAACCGAAAAATCAACTTATCATCCATAGTAATCCCTCGCTATTCTTGATGGAGTTTATACTTAGAGTTCATCAAAAGTGGTTAGATTATCCCTTGTAAAAAAAACTTGGAAAAACTAGGTGGTTTCTGTTAATATAACGATAGAGTCAATAATTGTGCAATGTATACAACGGTCAATAAAATTGTGTATGGATTTCTATTCATGTTTGTAGCATGATACATATTGAATAATCTAGGGGGTTATTAGAGATGGATACCAGTTCCAGTGTAGATCGCTTGTTCAGCATAAAGCCACCCTTCGGCAGAAACTTGCCTGTAAGCAGACTTGTGGAAATTGCATTAGCTCGGCAGGAAGGAGTGCTGTCTAATACCGGTGCGCTTTGTTGTACTACCGGAAACTACACTGGCCGCTCTCCGAAGGATCGCTTTATTGTAGATGAGGCCTCAGTTAGTAGTCAAATTGCTTGGGGAGAGGTTAATAAACCTATAAGCCCTGAAATATTTGATAAACTATATCAAAGAGCTTTGGCGTATTTGGAGACTAAAGAATATTTCGTGTTTGACGGGTTTGCAGGGGCAGACAAAAAATACAGTCTACCAATCAGAGTAATTAATGAGTACGCCTGGCAGAATATATTTGTCCAACAGTTGTTTATTAGACCGACTGTTGAACAACTTGAAGACCATCAACCTGAATTCACCATGATATGTACACCGGGATTAACAGCGGATACTAAAACAGATGGAACGAACTCGGAAGCTTATATTATTCTGTCCCTTGAGAAAAAAATCATTATCTTAGGTGGTACTGAGTACGCTGGAGAAATGAAAAAATCGATTTTTAGTGTCCTCAATTATTTAATGCCTTTCCGTGAAGTTTTGCCTATGCATTGTTCGGCAAATGTTGGAGCTAATCGAGATGTCGCACTTTTCTTTGGCCTATCCGGCACGGGAAAAACTACTTTGTCGGCTGATCCAGAGCGCAGTCTTATTGGCGATGATGAGCATGGTTGGTCCGAAAATGGAATATTCAATTTTGAAGGCGGTTGTTACGCAAAGTGCATTGACCTATCTCAAGAAAAGGAACCACAAATTTGGAATGCCATTCATTTCGGGACAGTTGTAGAGAATGTCATTTTAGATACAGCTTGCAGGGTACCAGATTACAAAGACAAATCTCTTACTGAAAATACGCGGGCAGGTTATCCGGTAACTTATATTGATAACGCATTAATACCTAGTCTAGCCGGTCATCCGCGTGTAGTTGTATTTTTGACTGCCGATGCCTTTGGGGTATTACCACCGATCGCAAAGCTTAACAAAGAACAAGCCATGTATCATTTCCTATCCGGCTATACATCAAAGCTTGCCGGTACTGAGCGAGGAATTACAGAACCTCAAGTCACATTTTCTACTTGTTTTGGGGAACCATTTTTGCCATTAAGCCCTGCCGTTTATGCAGAAATGTTAGGGAACCGCATTAAAGAACATTTGTCTGAGGTTTATTTAGTAAATACCGGCTGGTCCGGTGGCCCTTATGGAATTGGAAAACGTCTAAATCTAACGTATACCAGAGCTATGATAACCGCTGCCCTAAACGGAGAATTGGAGAAGGTTTCTTATCATCCTGATCCAGTCTTTGGCATTCTGATACCAGAAGCGGTAACTGGGGTGCCTGTTGAAATTTTATCACCACGTAATACTTGGGAAGATACAGAGGCTTATGACAAAACTGCAAACACTCTTGCAGAGAGCTTTCGTCAGAATTTCGAAAGGTTTAGTGACGTTTCATCGGATATTCGTTCCGCCGGTCCAAACACCAAATAGAATGAGTATAAAACATTAAAACTATCTTGAAGAACTTATATTAGTAATTCTCAAAATGGACAGCTTTTGCTGTCCATTTTGTTCAAAGTCATTGAATTAATGTTTTTTTGAAAACCCCCGTCAGAAAACAAGCCCTAAATACGTATTAATATATATAAGAATTTTTTGGGGGGACTCTATTATGAGCGGACTGGATTTTTTGCTTACATCCATTTGCTTCTCAGTTTTGGGCTATGGGTTATGCTATATAACTCTTTCATGTAATGATAAACTTAGTACACGAGACAAGAACTTAGATAATTCCTCACATATTCTACACAAATAGGTCACGGAAACGCAACATATATAGATTATATTAAATATAGCACCAGATAAAAATTAGGAAAGGAGATGTTTAAGATGAAACTGATTATCACTTTAGTCTTAATCGGTATGATTCCCTCATTTTTAAGAATGCTACCAACTAATGAATACTCAGACTAATTAAAGTCGACCAATGAATACTGAGTTGATTTCCCGTTGTTTAACGGTAATATAAAGCTTTTTAACATATCAGTCGCATCGATTCTTCTCGAAAAGCTATCTGAATGAAGGTTTTGTAACAATAAAATTTCTGATTGCTCAGTACATTATAAAAATAATCCCTGAAAGCTTGGCTTTCAGGGATTATTTTTATTTTAATTAAACTGTAACCTAAAGAGGTTTTAGGCCGTTTCCTCGTTTCCATTCCACTTATCCTTCCAGCCATCCCATTTAGGGGCAGACGCCAGTTGCTTTTTCATAGATTTACACTGTATAGTCCATGGTCCAATGCTAAGTGTAGGAATTTGCAGAGATAAATGAGTTATCATAATCCCTAAGTGTCTTCTAAATGCCTTACTTCCCCTGTCATCCACAATATCAAACTCCTCAATAATTCCTAACACTTCACTTACATTCGAACAAATAGACCCATTGGCTTTATTTTTATGGGATAAAAAATAACCTATAACATCACAATCGTTCTTCTCTTGTTCCGGGACGGGTTCCTCTTCTTTGAATTGAAGTCCATTAATTGTATCAATGGCTTCTCTCAATTCTTCTGCCCTTTGTATTACTTCAAGAAGATCTTTCCCTTGTGTTATACAACCTTTAACTTCAATTATTTCTGCTAACCAAAGTCCGTCTTCATTAAGTGGGCTTGCTATTAGGGTGCAATTTTTCATTGCTTTAAACCTCCAAACAAGAAATTTAAGTTTATAGTTCAAGATAGAAAATGTAAATTCCTTCCAGTATTAAAATTACTTTCGTTTTTTTCCGACTGATCAGGCCATGTTGTTACAACCTTTTAACCTATCAGACAGTATTCATTAGCATTAGAATATATATTAACAACTGTCGCTAATGCCATGTGGAGGAAGGTTCTATTTGCCAGGCATTAGGCACATCCCCTTGTTAGTAGAAATAATCTAATGCAGATCAATTCTTTCGCGGGTTGACCAACCCATTGTGTCATAAACAATTCAGTCATAATTTGTTCCTCGCAATCAAATTAAGTTACTTTATCTTTCCCTAAAAAAATAGGGGTATTCCTTTATACTATGTAGAAAGGAGAGCATAGCTGCTCTCCAGTGTATGTAAAAAAATCTTTACTAAAGCGTTTATGACAGGAGCGTATATGAGCGGTGATAGAGTCAGATACTGATAGTAAGGTTGCCATGACTATAAGTATCTTTAACTGGCGATAAGCTTACTAGAGGAGGCAAGTGATTATGAAAGATCTAATGAATAAGTGGAATCAATTGAGCCTAGTAAAACAAATAATTATAGGTTTGATTATTGGTATTATCTTAGCTGTAGTGGTTCCGGAAGTAGCAAAACCAATTACAATTTTCGGTTCTTTATTTGTAGGTGCTTTGAAAGCGATTGCACCGATGTTGGTCTTCTTCTTGGTCACGTCTGCCATTTCTCAACACGAGAGTGGTCATCAAACTAATATGAAACCTATTATCTTCCTTTATCTTTTAGGAACATTCATAGCTTCACTTGTAGCGGTTGTTGCAAGCTTTATGTTCCCGGTAACCTTAACACTTGCAGAGGGCGTTGAGAATCTGACGCCTCCCGGAGGTGTCGTAGAGGTTCTCAAAGCATTACTGATGAATGTTGTTGATAACCCTATAAAAGCACTTTACAATGCCAACTATATCGGGATATTAGCTTGGGCGTTAATTCTTGGCTTAGCTTTAAAAAATGCGCCTAATTCTACAAAAACAATGCTTTCTAATTTTTCAGATGCATTAACGAAAATGGTTAGATGGGTCATAAAACTTGCGCCCTTAGGTATCATGGGTCTTGTATTTGATTCTATTGCTACAAGTGGAATAAGGGTCTTACTCAGCTATGGACAATTACTTGTACTTCTAATTGGTTGTATGGCCTTTATAGCTCTTGTTGTCAATCCAATCATTGTGTACGTATATATTCGTAAAAACCCATACCCACTTGTGTTTAAGTGTTTAAGGGAAAGTGGCATTACAGCATTCTTTACACGCAGCTCAGCTGCAAACATTCCAGTAAATATGAGCTTGTGCGAAAATCTAGGTTTAGATAAGGATACGTATTCGGTATCTATTCCATTAGGCGCTACCATAAATATGGCTGGCGCAGCTGTTACTATTTCTGTGATGACCCTTGCAGCTGTTAAAACACTTGGTATTGAAGTGGACATGGCTACGGCATTAATCCTCAGCATATTGGCGGCTATTAGCGCTTGCGGTGCTTCAGGTGTAGCTGGTGGTTCGCTATTACTAATCCCTCTAGCTGCGAGCTTATTCGGAATCCCAAATGGAATTGCAATGCAAGTCGTTGGTGTAGGCTTTATCGTCGGTGTTTTACAAGACTCATTCGAAACGGCACTTAACTCATCCTCAGATGTACTTTTCACGGCAACAGCTGAATTTAGGAAGATGCGTAGAGAAGGAAGAAAAATTATTATTAATAAGTAGAAAGAAAATCAAGGTGTTGTTTTACTTCTATTGAAGTCCTCTATGCGCAGTTTAAATTATCTGCAATAGAGGGCTTTTGCAGTCAATCATGGCAAAAAGAAGCCGGCCGCAATCTTTACGACCGGACTTAGGATTAAAACTCTCTAAATAACTTCGATTTTTGTTTTTTCTTATGCTCGTTTTTAATCAATGGTCCATATTTCTCCCACTCTTCGGGTGTCATCATTCGAGTCATGCAATCACTATCCAAAGGAGAATTCTTTTCTTCGCACAGCATTTGTGCAGTTTGTAGAGTGTCAGGTTTATTTGTATTCCCATACATTGCTCTTCAAGCATCCTTTCGACTTTTTTCTTCAGTTTATAAGAGAAAGGAAACTATGGGCATATGTCTTTAGTCATATTTGAATAGGACTTTAAGCACGAAATTTATATAAACCATAGGAAATGGTCATGAAATAATGCCGCCCTTTCGGACGGCTTTGTCTAAAAACTATTATCTCCCCAGACTTTGCCTAACCAAACTGCAGCACCTATACCAATAGCATGGATAATCAGGGAACGAGAACTAAAAAAGCCATCTCTGCTTCGATTTTTCATGCCCATCATATATAAAAAACCTCCTCTTAAATATTTGTAAGCAAGATTAGTTTTTGTTATTTAAATTATAATGATACTGACCAAAATATGTAAGATAATAGTTAAGACTTAGGATCATGGCTAAATGGAAAAGATGGGATGGGGGGAGTGTAATGATATGATGTGACAAAACAAAGGTGTCACGTGTTTAAAGACGATATAATTTTATCAGCGATTGATAGCGTATATTTCAGTATTACCACCTTTACAACTACAGGTTACGGGGATATATATCCAATATCAAACAGTGCCAAAATGCTTGTTGCAAGCGAAATGATTTTAGGATATATTTTAAGCACGTTCATTATGGCTATTGAGGCAACGGACGCACTTGTCAAAGCAGAAGAGCAGGGGAAGTCAGTGCTATAATTATGATATTTCACCTGTATCAAAAAAAAGTTTGAATGTTCCTATGATAGACGCCAGCATCACATTATCATCAACTGGGAAACAACGACATTACTAAAGTGGTGTCACCATGTCATATTAGGGCTAATAGACCGAAAAAGCGACCAGTAAAGGTTGCTTTTTCGGTCTATTATATGTAGTTATCTACAATAACTTCACTATAATAACTTCAGGACAAACATAATTGACATTCCGAGACCCAAGGTGGCAATAATATTACGGCTCTTATAGGCCACAAAAGCAGCAACTATGCCCGCAATCAGGTAGTGATTGTTTAAACTAATATCCAAATATCCCTTGGGCAAAAGTAATGACGGTACGATTAAGGATGTCAATATGGCAACTGGGACATATTTTAACCATCTGTTCAGCCAGGTTGGTACCCCTGTAAACCGGAATAAAGCTAGAGCACCGAATCTGGTAAAATAAGTAACTAAGGCCATCCCTGTTATGATGTAAAAAACTTCACTACGCATTTTCGCTATCCCCCTCTAATAAGCCCCCTATTAAACTGGCTATAAGACAGGCGATAATAATATACCACTTGCCAGGTAAATACAGGGCAGCAAATACCGAAACCACTGCAGCCATCCCAAATACAATTAGACTGATGCGGTCTGCCAACAGCGGTATTAGCAATACCAGAAAAGTTGCCGGCATGGCAAAATCAAGCCCCCAAGTTAAGGGGTCGGAAATGTAGCTGCCCAAAACTACCCCTGCTACAGTGGCTAAAACCCAAACTAGATAAAGTACAGTACTCACAGTCAATTGATAGAGCACACTGTATCTGTCCTTGTGAATTCGGGTAATGGTGAGGGCATAGGCTTCATCGGTCAAAAAGAAGGCCAGGAATGCTTGAAAGGGAAACGGCAGTCTAATCATATAGGGCGCCAAGGATGAGCCCATGATCAAGTGGCGCAAATTTACCAGTAAGGTAGTAAGTATAATAATTCCCCAGCCCGTCATGCCTGCACCCAGCATGGTAATGCCAATGAACTGTGACGCACCGGCAAAAACAAAGACAGACATTAGAATTGTTTCTACTCCTGACATTTTTGCTGTAAGCCCCATTATCCCACAGGTGATACCAAAGGGCACTACCCCAAGGACCACCGGAGTGCACTCGCGGAGTGCCACCCATACTTCTTCAGCTAGTTCGTTCTTGCCTGAGATAAGATTTGACAGCTGCATAATCATCCACCTACCTTTAATATTTCTTAAATCTTAACGAGTGATGAAAACATTGTAAATATCCAATTGCCTAGATATAATAGAAATTGGATACAAAATAAGGAGAAATGCTAAATGGACATATCCAAATATCTGAATAGCTCTGAGCTGGATACCTCGGATAAGCAGCCACTCTATTTGCAAATTGCCTTACTCATTACTGACAAAATCCACAAGCAAATCCTGCCTTCAGGTACGAAACTACCCCCTGAGCGGGAATTAGCTGACCTCTTTGCTGTCAGCCGTACAACTGCTATTAATGCCTATCGCAAGTTGGAACAGCAGGGATTGGTATGGACAAAAGTGGGCAGCGGGACTTATGTAGCGCAAGCCCGTGATTTAGAGTCCTTATCTGAAGTTCCCTGGCCCCAACTGTTTACGGCCTATCCTCAAAACCCGTTAGCATCAATCCTGAGGGATCTGGTTTCTACTCCTACGCCAGGTACTATATCTCTGGCCGCAGGTATGCCTGATCCAGCCCTTTATCCTATGGAGACCTTTACCGAGTTGTTTAACAACAATATTGGAACTGCCGCCCCTGCCGATTTTGGACATATTCCTACAGAAGGTTATAACCCTTTGAGAAAGGCAATTGCCGCAATGTTGAGCGAGAAGGGTATACCGGCTTCGACAGAAAACATACTCACTCTCTCTGGGTCCCAACAAGGTTTGTATTTACTTAGCAAAGTGTTGTTGGAACCAGGCGACTATGTTGTGATGGAAGCACCAACGTTTATCGGTGCAATTCAGGTATTTCAGGCTGCAGGGGCAAGGGTTTTAAGCCTGCCTTGCTCGGAAAAGTTATCATTAGAGCTGTTGGAGGACTTTCTAATTCGCTACCGGCCAAAATTGTTATATATCCTACCTACTTATCAAAACCCGACCGGCAGGGTAATGCCTGCACAAGAGCGCCAAGATTTGATAAAACTTGCCAAACGTCATCGGCTTGTTATAGTGGAAGACGATCCCTATAGCGATTTGTGTTATGGCGAACAGCCCCCTCAGGCTCTTAAAGCTTTAGATTCCTACGGAGGAGTGGTATATCTGGGGACTTTCTCTAAAATTCTATTCCCAGGTTTACGTACAGGCTATCTTGCAGGTCCGCCTGTTCTAATCAATCGGCTTGCCCTGGAAAAACAATTTATTGACCTGCATTCAAACAACATAGCCCAATGGCTTGTGACGATGTTTTTAAATGAAGGTAGGCTTACTTCACATCTGACCAATGTGCGGAGGGAATATAAAAAACGCAGAGATACAATGGCTAAAGCTCTCCGGCGTTTGTGTGTAAACGATATTGAATTTACCGTACCCGAGGGAGGGTTTTACTTTTGGTGTAAGTTAAAACAAGCGGGCACTTCCCAACGGCTCCTACAAGAAGCTGCAAAAAACCGAATTTCCTTTGTGCCTGGCGAAGCTTTCTATACAGTGCCCACCCCTGATAAAGAGTTTCGCCTCTGTTTTACGACTCACAATGAAGCAGTTTTGCTTGAAAGTGTCCAGCGCTTGGCCAAAACCTTGACACAAATAACAAAAAAGAATAGAGATAACCATGCACCGCCTTGTTCGGTATGGCCGATCATTTAACTAGAACTCCATAATGATAGCAGTTATTAATCAAGTGTCACAGTTTCTACGAGGACAGATCGTGGTAGGCGTTTCAAAGACCTGTTTGACATTAATTCGGGAGTCAGTTTTTGCTTCGATGTTGGTCTTACCCCTGATTGAGGTGAGGATTCGAAAGCCCCTGACCGTGATGATCAGAGGCTTTCCATATTGAAAGTTTCAGGAAAAATTTTAACTGTGTAGGAGGTTAAAGTAGTTTCCTAGTAATATATTAAAAATATTCAAAAGCAGTTAAAACTATCTATAAAATCAAAGCGATTTATGGTATAATTTTCTAGAGGTGATTTTATGGACAGCTATTTAACTGCAACCGAGATTAAGAAGATTTATAAGCTCGGTCTGTCCAGTTTGAAATATTGGGAATCGCAAGGGATATTGCATCCTCTAAGAACCCCTGGTGGTCATCGTAGATATTCGGAGTCCGAAATCCAGTCCATGATGGGGTTAAACAAGTCTATTCAGGGAAAACGTTGTTCAATTTATGCTAGAGTTTCAACACAAAAACAAGCAGATAACGGAAATTTTGAACGACAGTTTGAACGATTACTAGACTATAGCAGACGAAACAACTATGATACCGTTTCTTTCCATAAAGAAGTTGCTTCAGGTTTGAATGAAAATCGAAAGGAATTAAAGAAACTCCTTTCGATAGTCTCTGAAGAGAAAATAGATATCCTCTTGATTGAGTATAAAGACCGATTAGCACGGTTTGGGTATAAATACCTCGAAAGCTTCTGTAATGCCTTTGGGGTAACAATTATAGAGATTGAACAACAAGAGTCCAAAGAACCGCAGGAAGAATTGGTTGAAGATATGATTTCAATTGTCACTAGCTTTTCAGCTCGGATCTATGGTAAACGTGGCGGACGTGTTGCAAAAAAGCTCACGAATCTTATTGAGGGGGAGATAAACTCTAATGAAAACAACGATTAGAGGAGTAATTCTCTCGTTTGAACAAGGTCAGCAAGTTATCGTAGATAAGCTTATGAGTGATTATATGGCAGCAGTTCGTTGGTCTTACAAGAGACTTCTTGAGGGTAAGGGAGTGCAAGATTTGAGAATCATGGTTCAGGGAAGGTTCTTGCCGAACTCACGACAAGCCAACGATGCTGTTTATGAGGCTCAATCAACACTAACATCTCAACGAGAGTTGCTTAAGATCAACTACGAGGACGCCGTTGCTAAGGTAGATTCCATAAAGAAAAAGGTAGGTAAGGCTAAAAATCCGAATAAGATTGAAAAACTTACCCGAAAATTAGAGAAGTGGCAACGAAAATTAGCTCATTGGGAACGATTTATAAAAACAAATACCTTACCGTCTGTTATCTTCGGAACAAAAGAACTCTTTTTAAAACGCTGTAAAGGGCTTATTTCTAAGGAGGAATGGAAACAAGCTCGAAACAACCGATATCTTTCAAGGGGAGACGCTAGCAAAGGTGGCAATCTTAATGCTCGAATTTCTTTGAAAGATGACCAATTGTATTTGGATATTGCCTCCGAGGCGGTTAAAACTGAAAAAACCGTTAGATACCATAGAATAACGGTTCCGATATATCTTGCTCAAAAGTTTTCAAAGAAATCAATGAAAGTCAATGGGAGAAATTATCGGCAAATGATGATTGACTACCTAAAGGCTGGCAAAGCTTATCAAATTGAAATCATACGAGAGAATCAACGGTACTACGTCCATGTAACGATTGAAGAGAAAGAAGTTGCGACCTATACATCAAATGATGGGGCCATCGGGGTTGATGTAAATCCGGACGGATTAGGGGTAGCAGAGCTGGATTATTACGGCCAATACCGAGGCAGTCATTTTATCCGTGAAAGCGAATGGACCTATGCACGTTCTAATCGAAGGTTAAACTTAATCGGTGAAATCGCAAAAGAGATCGTTTTAAAGGCTAAGGGCAAAGGTAAGGCTCTTGCTGTTGAAGA
>Ga0074193_1000420_pt1 | contig 73277 bp, 62 predicted proteins | sample EPASupsiteHSE605_FD_64523 | JGI IMG/M metagenome (GOLD analysis project Ga0074193, IMG submission 64523) | Bioremediated contaminated groundwater from EPA Superfund site, New Mexico - Sample HSE6-05 | ecosystem: Environmental > Aquatic > Deep subsurface > Groundwater > Contaminated ...
AACAATTTTTGCTGTTGAATATCGGGACCGCGCATGTTTCCACCTGTTTGTTAATTATTCCGGATGGTTGAATGATACACGGTGTTGTTTTGCATGTCCCGTTGTTTATGAATTTTTCAACAGCCTGCTAAAGCCGAAATGCCAGATACTAACGGACCTTCGGTTTGAATTTCCGCTTTATTTGCACTTTCCGGAATCACCCCCCAGGCTCGTGCAGGAATTGGCCTTGAAGGAAAAAATTTCACATCATGAGCAATATCTCGCCCAATATTCTCAACAACAACCATAAGAAAAGTCGGGCGATTTAAATCATGTTTCAAATAAACAATAACCTTTGGTTCGCCTTGCGCACGAACGAGCCGCAGAGTGAAGTATGTATATGCGATAGTTACTAAAGCAGTTACGCTTGCTGCTGTAGCGGCAATTGCAGTCCACAATGGTACCCAATCTTGAGAAAATGCTTGATTCATCTTGGTCTCCTAGGAGGCATAACGGTGAAATAACCTGCCGGTCGAGGCGTTGCCCACCTTTAAGAACGCGGCTATTTCCGGTCAGGTTTATTGGTTTGTTAGCCTTTGATTTTATTATAATATTCCCGAATATGTTGAACGGTTGATTCAGCGTATACTTGGGTTTGAGCTGTAAATATTATACGATAACCATCTCCATCTCGTTCTTCGTCTTTAGCATTTACTAACCAAGCCGATCCGTGAGTATATTTAGAGTAAAAACCATATAATGTTTTATACTCGTCGTCTAGCTCTGCTGCTTCAGCTAATTTAAAAGATGATAGTACTTGAGGTTTCTTGAGTTGATATTTAGAAATATAATCTCCTATTTCCTTTAAACGTGAGTCCAAGACTCCGATAACTGAACTTGGAGTTTCCTCATGTGCCAATCTTTTAAATGATTTTAAAATCGAAATTTCCTCAAAAACTCTTTCAATAAAAAAATCACGTATCAATTCTGGTTGATCAGTTATTAATTTCGTGCGGATATACACTTCAAAAACTGTTCTGCAAGCACCATCTGCGACTTCAAGAGGTAAACTTGGGCTTACTTTTAAAATATTTAATTGTCGATTGATACAACGAATAATATTTGGAAAAACTCGAGCTCCTTCTTCCAAGAAATGACTTTCCCACAAAACTTTCGCAAATAATTCGTATTCGTTTAACGAATTATTTAAAGTTTTTTGCATTTCTTCAATGCTACCGATTTTAACGTGATCGCTTATCTTTTTCATGTTTTAGGCTAACTATATTATTATCCGGATACATCTTTTCAATTCCCCATTTATTCTTCTCCATCTGCCGGATAAGAATAAACGGAGTATAAAAAAAAACGGACGCGTATTGTTTTTTTAACATGCCGCTCTCGAGTTGACAACTCTTACAACCCGTTCTTTTTCCGAGCAACCCGCCCGGTTTTGCGGTCCATTTCTCCGCCAGCACCCCTGCCAATCTCCCCTGAAGACTATCTTGACATCTGTCGTCCGTCGTTTTATATATCGATACATGTCAATATAGGAATAACAAAAAGTCGAAAACTCAAACGTCTTGGAGGATGAATGCCATGCAAACGGGATGCGGATGTACATGCAGCAGCACAGGGCCAACACTTATCTTTGCCTGTTCGGGGTGTGCGGATGTCGGTGAGCTGGCGGACCAGGCGGCGCGCACGCTGACCCGTGACGGTGTCGGCAAGATGTTCTGCCTGGCCGGCATTGGCGGTCGGGTCAGCGGCATTCTCAAGTCGGCCGAGGCCGCCCGATCCATTTTGGCCATCGATGGCTGTCCGCTCGACTGCACCAAAAAGACCTTGGAGCTGGCCGGATTCACCACCACGCAGCATCTCCGCTTGAACGACCTGGGCTTTGAGAAAGGAAACACCGAGGTGTCGGCACACGCCATTGCGAAGGTAACCGAGCAGGCCAAACGCGCTCTTTGCGCATAAGGAGAACGTGGTGAGAAAACAAAGTATGCCCGGCCTGTTCCGGCTTATTGCGGTATCGACCTTCCTCGGCCTGCTGGCGACGACCTCCCCCTCTCTGCTCAGGGCGGAACAACTGCCGCAGGTTCCGGTCCCGGGCATGGTCACCATGGTCGATCTGGGGGCAAAAAAATGTATCCCGTGCAAGATGATGGCCCCGATCATCGAAGAGTTGGTCAAGGAATATCAGGGCCGCGCCGCGGTTGTCTTTATCGATGTCTGGGAAAACCCGGATGCCGCTCCGAAATTCGGGGTGCGGGCCATCCCCACCCAGATTTTTTACGATGCCCAGGGAAAGGAAATCTCCCGGCACGAGGGCTTCCTGGACAAGGCCTCCATCGTGGCCCTCTTCCGGCAACAGGGGGTCAAGTAGACCGTGGATCAGGTTTTTGTGACCATCAATGGCTGGATGAGCCAGGGCCTCCTTCTGGGCGGCCTCGGTTGCTTTCTCTGGGGCATGGTGAGTGTTCTGTTCAGCCCCTGCCATCTGGCCTCCATTCCGCTCATTGTCAGTTATGTGGCCGGTCAGCGGCAGCTCATTGCCGGGCGGAGAGCAGTGCTGTATGCGGTGGTGTTCACCGTGGGTCTGTTCATCACCATTGCCACCATCGGCTTTATCTGCGCACTCCTGGGCCGCATGCTCGGCGATGTCGGCCCCTACATGAGCATTGCCGTGGGGGCGCTTCTGGTCTGGGTGGCGCTCGATATTCTCGGCATCGCCTCGTGTTCGATGGCCAATGGACTGCTGGCCAGGATTCAGGTGAAAGGGGCGCTCGGCGCCTTGGTTCTCGGCTTGGCCTACGGCGTCCTCTCCGGCTCCTGCACCTTTGGCTTCATCGCCCCCATACTTGCCATCATTACCGTGCAACAGAAAATCCTCACCGGGGTGGTCTTCATCCTCCTCTTTGGCCTCGGCCACTGCATCCCCATAGCGGTGGCCGGAAGTTCGACCGCGCTGGTGAAACAATTTCTGGACAACAGCGCCTGGCAACGGGGGAGCAGGCTTTTCCGCAGGCTGGCCGGCCTTTGTATCGGGGCGCTGGGCCTCTATTTCATCGGCCAACCCCTGTTGGCTATCGTCTAACCACCACCTGATTGCCCAAGAGGACGCATGAAACCTTTGCTGCGCGTGATGAAAGCCCTCTCCGACCCCAACCGGGTGCGGGTGGTCAAGCTCCTGGAAGACCGTTCCCTCTGCGTCTGCGAGATCCAGAAGGTGCTGGGCCTGGCCCAGCCCACGGTCTCCAGCCACATGAAAATCCTTGAAGACGCGGGCCTGGTCGTCAAGGAACGCCAAGGCACCTGGATGATCTACAGCCAGGCCGCCGACAGCGAATCGCCCCACGTGCGCACCATGCTCACCGCCCTCCGGGACTGGTTGCACGACGATGCCCCCTTGCAGGCCATGATCAAGGAACTACCCGAGGCCGCCTGCTTGCGGGCCGCCACCCTGAAAAACTGAGGATCTGCCATGAAACCCATCCAACCCTTCGGCGGCAATGCCGGTTGCGGCTGCGCCAAACCGGTCGCCCAGCAGTCCGTCGCCCCAGCCGGCCCGGCCTGGCTGAAAATCGGCCTTGTGGGCGCGGCCGGCCTTGCCCTCTGGTTCGCCGTCTACACCCACCTGTACCCCTTCTCCACTTTCGTCGCCTATGACCTGTTCGGCCTGCAACCGGGCAGTTCGCTCGGGGCCGCGGTCCAGTTCTTTGTCTACGACACCCCCAAGGTGCTGCTCCTCCTCACCCTGATCGTCTTTGTGGTCGGGGTGCTCCGTTCCTTTTTCACCCAGGAGCGGACCCGCAAATACCTGGCGGGCAGGCGCGAGACCGCCGGCAACGTGATGGCGGCCCTCTTGGGTATCGTCACCCCCTTCTGCTCCTGCTCGGCGGTGCCGCTCTTCCTCGGTTTTGTCCAGGCCGGGGTGCCGCTGGGGGTGACCTTTTCCTTTCTCATCGCCGCGCCCATGGTCAATGAAATCGCCCTGGTGCTGCTTTACGGGCTGCTGGGCTGGAAGATCGCCGCCCTCTACCTGGTCACCGGTCTGTTGATCGCCATGGTCGCCGGCTGGGTGATCGGCCGCTTGCACCTGGAGGGGTGGATGGAAGACTGGGTGCGGGAAATGCGGGCCGGCGAGGCTGTTGTCTTTGAGCAACAACTCGCCTGGATCGACCGCCTGCATCTGGGCCGGGACGCGGTGCGCGACATCGTCGGCAAGGTCTGGCTCTATGTGGTGGCGGGGATCGTGGTCGGGGCCTTCATCCACGGCTATGTGCCGGAGGATTTCATGGCCGCCATCATGGGCCGGGAGGCCTGGTGGTCGGTGCCGGCGGCGGTGGCGGTGGGCATTCCCATGTATGCCAATGCCGCCGGGATCGTGCCGGTGGTCGAGGCCCTGCTCGGCAAGGGCGCGGCCCTGGGCACGGTACTGGCCTTCATGATGAGCGTCATCGCCCTGTCCCTGCCGGAGATGATCATCCTGCGCAAGGTGCTCAAGCCCCAACTGATTGCGGTTTTTGTGTTCGTGGTGGGCAGCGGCATTGTCGCTATCGGCTACCTGTTCAACAACATTATCTAACCAGCAGGGCTGGACCAAATTGGCCGGCCACACCAAACAATGAAAGGTCTGCACTCCGGCATGGCACCGCCACCGGAACCAACATCGTTCATCCAAAAAAGGAGACTGAGCATGGTAATCAAGGTCTGCGGCCCGGGCTGTGCCGCCTGTGACAAAACCAAAGCGGTGGTCGAGGCGGCGGTGGCCGCCAAAGGCGTCGGCGCCGCCATCGTCAAGGTAAGCGATTTCCGGGAAATGGCCCAACTGGGGGTATTCTCGACCCCGGCGGTGGTGATCAACGAGGTGGTCAAGTGCGTCGGCCGGGTGCCCAAACAGGAAGAGGTCGAAGCATGGCTGGACTGAGACGGGCGAGGTCCCTGGCCCGGTGATCACCCCTATTGACCAAACCCTTCGGGCGCCGGAAGCCGTCCTCCCCATGGACCCGGCTGCCGAGTATCCCCGCAAGGTCTATGTGGAACTGACCACGCGCTGCAACCTCCGCTGCCGGATGTGCGTCAAGCATGCCCACGGCAGTTGCATCGAGGAGGGCGACCTGCCCCTGGCCTTCATGCAGCGGCTGGCCCCGTCGCTGGCGCACACCCGTTTTCTGGTGCTCAACGGCATCGGCGAGCCCCTGCTCCACCCGCAACTGGAGGAGATGATCGGGCTGGGCAGGGCCATGATGCCGCCGGAGGGGACGATCGGCTTCCAGAGCAATGGTTTGCTGCTCGACCGGCAACGGGCCCGGCGGCTGCTGGCGGCCGGACTCGACACCCTCTGCCTGTCGCTCGACAGCCTGGGGCCGGTTGCAGGCGGCGAGCATCACCCCTCGCCGGTGCAACAGGCGGTTGGCCATCTGGCGGCGGCGCGCCGGCAATCCCGGCGTCCCCTGCGCCTCGGCCTGGAGGTGGTGCTCAGGCGGACGACGCTTAGCCAGTTGCCGGCGATCATCGACTGGGCCCATGGGCACGGGGTCGATTACATCATCGCCAGCCACCTCTTCTCCTACGACGGCGCCCTGGAGGCGGAGAGCCTGTTCAATCCCAACAGCGCCGAGGCCACCGCCCTCTTTGCCACCTGGTCGCGGGCGGCCGCGTCCCAGGGCCTGAACCTGGCCGATTTGCCCGCCATCCCCCTGAAATTCGTCAAGAGCGAGGCCGACCGCCGGTTGCTCGAAATCGGGGCGGCCATGCAGCGCGAGGCCAGGGAGCAGGGCCTCTCCCTCCACTTCGCCAACCTGTGCGCCTCGGTCGATCGCCGTTGCGAGGAGGCCGCGGCCTGTTTCCATCGCGCTCGGCGGCTGGCGGACGATTACGGTATCGACCTGACCCTGCCGCCGCTCCAGGCCCCGGTCGACAACGGCCGCTCCTGCCCCTTCATGGCGGAACAGGCGGTGTTCATCGCCCACAACGGCGAGGTCATGCCCTGCCATTTTCTCTGGCACACCTATACCTGCATGGTCAACCAGGGGGCGATCCAGGTGCAGGCCCAATCCTTCGGCAACATTGCCGAACAGCCGCTGGAGGCCATCTGGCGCGATCCCCGCTTCCGTGCCTTTCGCGCCGAGGCGACCGGAAGCGACTACGCCCCCTGCTGGAGCTGCCCGTCGGGTCCATGCGCCGATCTGGTCGTCCCCAATCTGCTCGGCATGAGCGACTGTTACGGCAACCAGGTCCCCTGCGGCCACTGCATGTGGAGCCTCGGCTGGACCCGCTGCCTCTGACGACCCCGGTGATCTGCCTGGAAACCACGCGGAGATCGCTCTCGCACTTTCTGGAATTGCACATTTTTGCAGGGTGCTTATACATTCCTTAGGATATCGATAATCATTCCCAGAAGAGAAACCTTTCTTCTGTCGGTATCCTCCTTGTGGGGGAGGTATACGCCATGAAAAACAAAAGAGCATTTATGGAAGGGCAACGGCATTTTCTTCGCGGCGAGTATAGCCGGAGCATCATGAGTTTCACCCACGCCTTGCGCTCCGGCATGGACGAAGACAAAGTCCATGTCCCGCTGGGATTGGCCTATTTCAAAAACACCAATTTCACTGAGGCCGTGGAGGAATTCAGCCGCGCCCTCGAACTTGACCCGATGAACGACCATGTCCTGTTTCTCCGGGGCATGGCCTTTTTCAACAATGAAGAGATCGACAGGGCTCTGGACGATTTCAACCTTGCCCTCCGCTTCAATACCCGGCGCGCCACTGCCTACCTTGGCCGCAGCCTGGCCCTCCGGGCGATGCACCGGGATGAAGAGGCGGAATTCGACCTGCAAACGGCGCTGGATATCGGCGGGCTGGAGGTGGAACTGTTCATCCGCGAGTACTGCCTGACGCCCCATCTGCACGGTCTGGCACTGACCCTCTTTGACGTGGAAAAAGCCGCCTGGGGCCGCGAACTACGGGCGGACAGGATGGGCATCACCCACTGATCATCGCCTGACCTCAAAAAGAAAAGGCTCCCCTGCGGGAGCCTTTTTTATTGCCGGGATTGTCTGTCTGCCGGGTGATGCGTTCAAACCTTGCTCAGCCGGCACATGAAGCTCCGGCTGGTGGAGGTGCCGGAGACCGGGCCGCGTTTGTCGTCCTCGGTGAGGGTGTTGAGGTTGGCCCGCGGGTCATGGTCGCCCCAACCCCAGGCCAGACGGACGGTACCGGGGCGGACCGTGGTCGAGATTCGTGCCGCCATCTCGATTGCACCCTTCGGGGTTTCGATCCGGACCCGATCACCCTCGACAAAGCCCTGCCGGAGAGCATCGTCGGGATGGATGTCGACCACGCAGCCCGCACCGGCCTTGCGCAGCGAGGGGATGGTGCGGAACTGGGAATTGGTGAAGCGGATGTCGCGGCTGCCGCTGATCCCCAGGGTGGGGTAGTCTCCGCTGCGGTCGGCAAAGCTGATCGGGTCGTCGCCGAAACCGCCCGCAAACGGCACCCCGGCAAAGCCGGCCTCGGCCAGGCGGGAAGAGAAAAACTCCACCTTGCCCGAGGGGGTCTTGAAAGGCTGGTCCCGGTATTTTTGGTAGCGCAGCGCCTCGATCCGCAGCCCGGTCTTGCCGTTGGCCCGCAGGTCGGCGACCGTGACTCCGGCCGGCTGCAACTGATAGTCGATCGCCTCCTCGGCCGTCTGCCAGGGAAAGTCCTCACCGTATCCCAACCGTCTCCCCAACTCAAAAACGATCTTCCAGTCCGGCCAGGATTCGCCCACCGGCGCGATGACCGCGTTCTGCAGGATGATCGGGTTGTTGCGGATCGAGGCCCGGTTGAGCTGGGTTTTCTCGAAGCAACTGGCGGCGGGAAGGACGACCTCGGCCAGCTTGGCGGTCTCGGTCAGGAACAGGTCGATCGCCACCAGGGTCTCCAGCTTGGCGAAGGCGGCGCGGGTGCGGCTGGAATCGGCCATGGTCACCAGGGGGTTGCCGGACTGGACCACCACCATCTTGAGCGGATAGGGTTTTTCCTCCAGGATGGCGTCGACCACGCAGCCCTGCACCTGGTTGCCCCAGGTTGCGGAAAAGGTGTTGAACAGGGGATAGTCGCGGGTGATGGGGACCGCATCCGCGGGCAATCGCTCCCTGAGCTGGATGTTGCGCGCCGGGATCGGCTGCGGCAACACATCCCCGCCCGGCTGGTCGAGGTTGCCGGTCAGCGCCCGGAGCATGGCCACAGCCCGGGTGGTGTCGAAGACCTCCCGGTGCATGTCCAGCCCGTTGCCGTCGACGATGGCGGCCGGCTTGATGGTGGCGTAGAGGCGGGCCACTTCGCGGATCTGGTCGGCGGGCAGCCAGATCTGTTCAGCCACCGTCTCGGCCGGATACCGGGCCGCCACCTGCCGCAACTCCTCGAAGCCGACGGTGTAGCGGGCGACGAACTCGGCGTCGTACAGGTTCTGCCGGATGATCTCGTTGATCATGGCCATGGCCAAGAGGCCATCAAAGCCCGGCTTGATCTGGAGCCAAAGATCGGCCTTGCGGGCCAGCGCCGTCTGCACCGGATCGATGACGATCAGCTTCGCCCCGTGCTCCTGGGCCCACTGGATGCCTTCGGCCGCGCCCAGGGCGGTGTTGCCGTCGTTCTTGCCCCAGACGATGATGCAGTGGGCGTTCTTGGCCTCGGGAAAGGCCATGGCGCCGTAGGTGTAGGTGTGGGCGAAATCGCGGGCCACAAAACAGATCGAGCCGTTGCCGATGGTGTTGGGGGAGCCGAAGGCGTGCAGCAGCCGGTTGGGATAATCCCAGGGCGCGCCCCAGTCGGCGGCCATGCCCCGCAGCCAGGCGATCGATTCGGCCCCGGAGGTTTGCCGGTGGTGGAGCAATCGGTGGGTGACCCGGTCCAGGGCCTCGTCCCAGCCGGCCTCGCGGAAGCCGGAGCCGTCCTCCTTCCGGATCAGCGGCCGGGTCAGCCGCGCCGGCGAATAGACGATCTCCGGGGCCGCGGCCAGCTTGGCGCAGGCCAGGCGCTTGTCCGGATCGAGAAAGGATTTCCGTCGGGCCCCGACCAGGCGGTTATTCTCCACCTCGGCCTCGATGGGGCAGCAGGAAGAACAGAGACGGCAGACAGTATCGATGAGCATCACTCCCTCCTAGCGGCTGGCATGGATGAAACAACTGCGGATCAGCTCAAAATGGTTGCTGTGGGTGCGGATCTTCCACCAGACGCTGCCGGGCTCGTCGACCCGCCAGGCCGGGGCCAGTTCGCCGCCGGAATCGGCCAGCAGCGCCGCCACGTTGGCCAAGCCCTTGCCGGCAAATCGTCCCTCCGTGGTGCCGCCCAGCCACTCTTCAACCGGCGCCGCCTCAGTGGACCAGGAAAAGGGATCGGAAAGCACCAACTGGGCGCCGGCGTCACGGGTGACCCGGTTCATCTCCCGGAGGTGGCGGAGCGGCGACGGTACCTTGTCGACCAGGTTGAGCGAGGAGAAGAGCGCGATCGACTTGTGCCGCAGCGGCAGGGCTTGGGCATTGGCCACGATGAATTCCACCCGGTCGCTGCGCCACTCCTCGGGCAGACGGATGGTCACCTCCCTCCGCAGCATTCCTTCGTCCTTGAGCGGCACCACCAGGGACCGCTCCCGCATCAACTGCCGGGCCGCCCGGATAAAGGCCAGCGAGGTGTCGATGCCGAGGGCGAAATCACAGCGCATGCCCATCTCGAAGGTGAACCGGCCCACCGCCCCGCCGGCATCGAGGGCCACGCCCCGCTGGGGCTGCATCAGTCCGGCCCAGGTGGCATAGGCCAGCGAGGCCTGGTCGTCGCCCAGCAGTTCGCCGTAGTGGCTCCACAGATACGAGGAGACCACCTCGTCGGTCTCATACTTGTTGGCGGCCCGCTGGCTGGCGGTGGCTTGGGGGTCGAGTAGGGCCACCCCGTCGACGATGGGAAAGATGCCGCCGCAGTGCGGACACTTCAGGGTGCCGGTTTCGATGTCGCTGTCGCGCTCCTGAATGATGTCGGCAACGACGGGATGTTCGCCAGGCAGGCAGCGGGGGCAGATGAGCAGTTCAAGGAGGTGTTTTTTCATATCTCTTCGGCTCGATGGTGGAAGAACAGTGCCACCCTGTGAGAGAAAAAAACAGGGTCCGAACGGATAACTACCTAATTGTATAGAAATAATCGTCAATGAGCCTAACTGTCGCAGGATGGCTCGTCAACCCTTAAATGCATCCATCCGACTTTTTCTCGCAGCGAGCCAGGAACAGGCTGCGGACGACGGCGGCGCCTGTTTACAAGCCGCAACGGATGAGCTAGGATGCGCCGTTATCCCCTTACCTCAACCCTTTCAGGAAATACACCATGCACCGACGACTCCCGGCCGAATGGGAACCACAGGACGGCGTGCTGCTCGCCTGGCCGCATGCGGACAGCGACTGGCGCGACAACCTGGCTTCGGTCGAAGCGGTTTTTGTCCAGATCGCCCGGCACATCAGCCGGTTCGAGCGGCTGCTGATCGTGGCCCCGGCCATCGAACCGGTGTGGCAACAACTCGACCGGGCCGGGGTTGATCCCGGGCGGGTCAGCCTGTACCGGATGGCCACCAACGACACCTGGGCCCGGGATTTCGGACCGATCACGATCCGGGAAGGCGAGGCGCCGGTGCTGCTCGACTTTGGCTTCAACGCCTGGGGCCTGAAATTCGCCGCCGACCTCGACAACCAGATCACCGGCATCCTGGCGCGGCTGGGTGCCTTCGGCCGGAGCGAGGCCCGTATCCCCGGCCTGATCCTGGAGGGCGGCAGCATCGAGTCCGACGGCTGCGGCACCCTCCTGACCACCAGCCAGTGTTTGCTCAGCCCCAACCGCAATCCCCATCTCGACCGCCAAGGCCTCGAACAGACCCTGGGGGGAGTATTGGGCGCCTCCCGTTTCCTCTGGTTGGAAAACGGGTTTCTGGCCGGCGACGACACCGACGCCCACATCGATACCCTGGCCCGATTCTGCTCCGAGGACACCATCGCCTATGTCCGCTGCGACGCCCCCACGGACGAGCACTTCGCCGCCCTGACCGCCATGGAGACCGAGTTGCGCGGTTTTCGCACCGCCAAGGGCCATCCCTACCGCCTGGTTCCCCTGCCCTGGCCCGAGCCCTGCTCTGGAACCGACGGCCACCGCCTGCCCGCCACCTACGCCAATTTTCTGCTTATCAACGGCGCAGTCCTGGTGCCGACCTACAACGTCCCCCAGGATGCCGAAGCCCTGGCGATCCTGGCCACGGTCTTTCCTGACCGGGAAACGATCGGCATCGACTGCCGGCCCCTGATCGCCCAGCACGGCTCGCTTCACTGCGTCACCATGCAGATTCCCCGAGGAGTATTGCCATGAACACCCTTCGCGTCGGCCTGGTGCAGCAACGCTGCACCGACAACCGCCAGGAGAACATCGACAAAAGCATCCACGGCATCCGCGAGGCCGCGGCCCAAGGCGCCCGCCTGGCCATCTTGCAGGAGTTGCACTGCACCCCCTATTTCTGCCAGACCGAGGACACCCGCTGTTTCGACCTCGCCGAACCGATCCCCGGACCGGCCACCGAGGTCTTCGGTGCCCTGGCCAAGGAGTTGGGGATGGTGATCGTCACCTCGCTCTTCGAGCGGCGGGCTCCGGGCCTCTACCACAACACCGCCGTGGTCCTGGAGACGGACGGCGCCATCGCCGGCCGCTACCGCAAGATGCACATCCCCGACGATCCCGGCTATTACGAAAAATTCTACTTCACCCCCGGCGACCTCGGCTTCACCCCGATCGCCACCTCGATCGGCCGCCTCGGGGTGCTGGTCTGCTGGGACCAATGGTATCCGGAGGCCGCCCGGCTGATGGCCATGGCTGGGGCCGAGCTGCTCATCTACCCCACCGCCATCGGTGCCGACCCTGCCGATGCCCCGGAGGAACAGACCCGCCAGCGCGAGGCCTGGGTGACCATCCAGCGCGGCCACGCCATTGCCAACGGCATCCCGGTGATCAGCGTCAACCGGGTGGGCTTCGAGGCCGATCCCTCCGGAGTCGGCGCCGGGGCGCAGTTCTGGGGCAGCAGTTTTGTCGCCGGCTGCCAGGGCGAGCTGCTGGCCGTGGCCCCTATCGACCAAGAGCAGGTGCTGGTGGTCGAGCTCGACCGGCGGCGCAGCGAGCAGGTCCGCCGCATCTGGCCCTATCTCCGCGACCGGCGGATCGACGCCTACGACGACCTCGTCCGCCGCTACCGGGATTAGCCCGCACCGACGAACATGAACGGCATCTTCCTGGCCATGGGAGCGTGGCTTTGTCTTTGCCGGCTGGCGGCAACTTGTCCGGGTTCCTGCCGCCGGTGCCGCCGCACCCATGGAGCTGCTCCCCAAGGCGATGATCGAGGCGGCCAGCGGCGCGGTCCAGGTCCTCCGCATCCGCCACACCATAGCCGCCCTCACCGCCGATCTGGCCGGAGTCATCTGCTCGACGCTGGCCTTCCTCTATCTCTTCGCCCAATAAGCGCGGGCCGGTCGGGTTCTTGCTGCTCGCCGCATTCATTCCTTGAACAAGGCGGCCCGTTTCCTCTATACTTTGTAACGAATTTTGAGAACCTCGCAAAAAACCTTGAAGCGAGAATCTGTGCCACACAAAAAAGTATATTACGGAGCGCTGAGCGTCGTTCTCGCGGCTTTTTGCGAGAACGGCCATTCTGCCCCATCTCAGGTTTCCCCCCTTCCGCTGATCGTCATAAAGGAGAACGTATGAAACGGTTTGTTGTCGCTGCCAGCGTGGTTGCATCCCTGTCCTGTGGTTCGTCCGCCTGGTCCGCGGATGCGGAAAAGTGCAAGGACCACCCCTTGTTCACCCGGATGCCCAATTTCGAAATCTACCACTGCGCGACCACCGAGTTCGATGCGGTCGGATTCCCCAAGCCGGAATTGAAGGAATGGAACACTCCGGAAGATTACACCACCGTCGAAGGCAAGATCCACGCCATCAGCTACAAGCTGAAAGAGGGCGCCACCCCGGCCAGCGCCCTGCAGATCGTCCGCAACTTTCAGAATGCGGTGAAAAAGGACGGCGGCACGGTCTTGGGCGATTATAGCCCCGATGCCTACCCCTCCTTGCCGGAAACCGCCGCGAAATACCTGGGCGAATCCTACGGCGGCACCTCGTATGACCGCTACACCACCATGACCCTCACCAAGGGCGGCAACGAATTCTGGATCTATCTCGGCGCCAGCGAGGGCTATCAGGATTACATGCTGCTCATGGTCGAAAAGCAGGAGATGAAACAGGAGATTAGCGTCAACGAGTTGGAAAAACAGCTCAACAAGGACGGATTCATCACCTATCACATCAACTTCGATACCGGCAAGGCGACCATCAAGCCGGACAGTGAGGGCAGCATCAACCAGATCGCCGCCCTGCTCAAGGGTGTGCCCGCGTTGAAGGTGAGTATCGAAGGCCACACCGACAATGTCGGCACCCCGGAGAGCAACATGAAACTGAGCGAGGACCGGGCCAAGGCGGTGCGGGAAGCCGTGGTGGCCAAGGGCATTGCCGCCGACCGGATGACCGCCGTGGGCCGGGGCCAGGAGGCGCCGGTGGCCGACAACCGCACGGAAGAGGGCCGGGCGCTCAACCGCCGGGTGGAAGTGGTCAAGAAATAGGGGCTCTTATCCCCGGATGTCGTGCACTCTGTCTCGCTCCGGACGACGAAACTATCAGACCCGATGAAGAAGAGATCCTCATGAGCAAAGTCCTCCAACCTGATCGCCCGGCGGGAATGCCGTGGTGGCCGAGCGCGCCGAAATGACCCCAGAAACGATCCAATGCCCCAAGTGCTCCCATGTGCAGACCAATCCGGTGGAGTGTGAAGTCTGCGGTCTGCTGTTCCACAAATTCGAACAGGCGCGGGAACGCGAGAAAGAGGAAAGCGTCCCGGTGAACGAGCAGGCCAGTCCCGCTCCGGAACGATCCGGCTCGACCATGAGAATCGGCTCGGTCCTGGCGCTGGTGGCGGTCACCGCCGCACTCACCTATTATCTCACCGCGGGCAGCAAACCGGAACCGGCGCCGCCACCGCCCCCCCAACCTGCGGTGACGACGGTGATTGAAAAAAAAGCGCCTCCGGAGACGGCCAGACCTGCACCGCAACCGATCGAGCAGCCCCAGGTAACAACGACCACTGCTCTCGGTTCCCTCGAGCAGGCAAAAAGCGGCACCGTGGCCATCGAAACCCCCTGGGGTACCTTGGGCTCGGGTTTTTTTCTCACCGACTCCATCATCGTCACCAACAAACATGTGGTCGAGCAGAAAACCGGCCAATTGGATGAGTTTCGCCACAAGGTGAGGACCAACCGGAGGATGATCGACCTCGAACAGGAACAGATCGCCGAAATCCGCAACTGGCTCAAGCGCATGGAAGACGGCCCGGCCCGCCGCCAGCTGGTCATCACCCTCCAGGAAAAGGAAAGACAACTGGCCAAGGCGCTGCCTTCCCAGCAAGAGGCGGAGGCGCGGCTCAAGGAGATGGAAAAACCGAGATCGACCTCGGAGATCAAGGTTTTTCTCGCCGACGGCAGCGAGCACAACCCCCAGTCCGTCCGGGTCAGCGCCAAACGGGACCTGGCCATCCTCTCCCTCTATTCGACCAAGGCAGTACCTCTGAAGCCTGCCGACAAAAGCGCTTTTCTCCAGCAAGGGAACAAGGTCTACACCATCGGCAATCCTTCGGGGCTGCGCAACACCGTCACCGCGGGCATCTTTTCCGGCTACCGTCAGGACAAGGAGACCGGCGAGGTCCTGCTCCAGACCGATGCGCCGATCAATCCCGGCAACTCGGGCGGTCCCCTGATCGACGAGCGCGGTCTGGTGCATGGCATCAATACCATGATCGTTCGGGATACTCAGGGGATCGGCTTTGCCATCCCCATCCAGGCGGTATTCGAGGAGTTTTCGATCAGTCAGCCGTAAGGGGTGCGGTCTCTCACCCCCTGTTCCCTTTTCTCCACCCCCTTTTGTCTCCCGACTGATCTTCTTCCCCTTCTTGCAAGGACGGCCAAGCCATGTTGCCTCTCCATGGCTTGGCCCCTGGCGATTCGTGTGCCCGAACAGTGCACTTGCCCTCCTGTGGATGACACAAGGCCCCTGTCGCCCCGCACCCTGCCCATGCAGGTTCCGGGGCAGGCCCGTACATTTTACTTGCATATGCACAAAATTTAGTGTTCATATACACAAAACAAGCCCGCTTTTTCGTTGCGGAGCGCGCCCCTGCCAGGAGCAGCAAAAATACCAAGGCAGCCGGCAACAACAGCCCTTTCTACATGAGGAGAGCGATGTGACCATCGTCTTTGTCGCCAAGGATTTTTCCCGATTTGCCGCCTTGGTCAGCCGCTTGCGGCGGGAAGATGACGTGGAGTTGATCCCGGCCACGACCGGAACCGCCGGACTCACACAACTGCAAGGCAAACGGTTGGATCTGGTGATTGTCGATGAACAACTGGACGACATGAGCGGCATCGACTTTGTCCGGCAACTGGTGGCGGTTAATCCCCTGGCCAACACCGCCCTTGTCGGCTCGTTGCCGGACGAAGCCTTCCACGAGGCCACCGAGGGGTTGGGGGTCCTGATGCAACTGCCACCCCATCCGGGCGAACAGGAGGGTGAGCGCCTGCTCGCCGTGCTGGCCAAGATCAAGGGCCTGATCCATTCTTTACCCAAGGCGGTGTCATGATCATCAGCGTGGCCAGCGGCAAGGGCGGCACCGGCAAGACCACGGTGGCTACCAATCTGGCGTTCGCCCTCGGCAGCCGGGTGGAACTGCTCGACTGCGATGTCGAGGAGCCCAATGCCCATCTGTTTTTGCACCCGGTCTTCGAGCGAAGCGAGCGGGTGAAAACGCCCGTGCCGCTGGTGGACGAGTCCAAGTGCACCTTCTGCAAAAAATGTTCGGCCATCTGCCGTTTCAACGCGCTGGCCGTGGTCGGCAAACGAGTGCTGGTGTTTGCCGAACTCTGCCACGGTTGCGGCGGCTGCCTCCTGGTCTGTCCCGAAGGGGCGATCAGCGAGACCGGTCGCGAACTGGGATCGCTCAACTTCGGCCGCCGTGACGCCATCGGCTGTATCAGCGGCCAGCTACGGGTCGGCGAGACCATGGCCCCGCCCCTGATCAAGCGGGTACGAGCCGCGGCCGATCCGGAGCAAATCACCCTGATCGACGCCCCGCCCGGCACCTCCTGCCCGGTGATCGCCGCCATGCACGGTGCCGATTTCGTCCTCCTGGTGACCGAACCCACGCCCTTCGGCCTGCACGATCTCAAACTGGCGATGGCAGCGGTCAAACTGCTCGGCATCCCCGCCGGTCTGGTGGTCAATCGGGCGGATATTGGCGACGACCAGGTGTTTGCCTATGCGGAAAGGGAGGGATTGCCGCTGCTGCTGACCATTCCCTTTGACCGCAAGATCGCCGAGGCCTATTCCCAGGGCAAGTTGATCGTCGAGGAACTGCCCGCGTGGCGAGAGCGGTTCATCGACCTCTACCGTGCTATCGAAACTATCGTTCAAGGGAGCACGGCGGCCGTATGCGCGAACTCGTGATCATCAGCGGCAAGGGCGGTACCGGCAAGACCAGCCTGACCGCCGCCTTCGCCGCGCTGGCTGCCGAGACCAGCAACAGCGTGCTCTGCGACGCCGATGTCGATGCCGCCGATCTCCATCTGTTGATGCAGCCGGAGGTCCAGCGCCGAACCGATTTCATGGGCGGCAGCAAGGCCCTGATCACCCCTGATCTTTGCACCGGATGCGGGACCTGTCGGTCTCTCTGCCGCTTCGACGCCATCAGCGAACGGTTGACGGTCGACCCCCTCCGGTGCGAAGGCTGCGGCGTCTGCGTTGATTTCTGCCCGACTGCGGCCATCGCTTTCCCGGTGCAGCGCTGCGGCGAGTGGTATCTCTCGGAGACCCGCTTCGGCCCCATGGTCCATGCCCGTCTGGGCATCGCCGAGGAAAACTCGGGCAAGCTGGTCAGCCTGGTGCGCAGGCAGGCCCGGCAACTGGCCGAAGAACGCGGCAGCGAGCTGATTCTCACCGACGGACCACCGGGTATCGGCTGTCCGGTGATCGCCGCTATCGGCGGGGCGACCGCCCTGGTGATCGTGGTCGAACCCACGGTCTCCGGCCGCCACGACATGGAACGCGTCCTCGATCTGGCGGCCCATTTCCGGGTGCCGGGCATGATCTGCGTCAACAAGTTCGATCTCAATCTCGAGATGACCGAGGCCATTGAACAGGTGGCAGCCAAGCGCAATGGTACCCTACTCGGCCGGGTGCCCTTTGACCCCATCTTCACCCGCTCGATGGTGGCGGGCAAAACCCTGTTCGAATACGGCGAAGAGACCCCGACCCGGCAACGGGTCCGGGAGATCTGGAACCGGATCACCGGCTCTCCGGCCATGCATCCCCCGGGGATCGTCGACTGCAAAACAACGATACAATAACAACGGAGAAACATTATGGTTCGATTAGCGATCCCTTCCGAGGGACAAGGCGGTTTGGACGGCCTGCGGGCAGGCCATTTCGGGCATTGCGACGTCTTCACCTGTATTGACGTGGAGGAGGGGCAGATCACCCAGGTGTCGATCCTGCCCAACAAGGAACATGTCCAGGGCGGCTGCATGGTGCCGGTCTCTCTGCTGGCCGAGGCCGGGGTCAATGCCCTGGTGGTCGGCGGCATCGGCATGCGGCCCCTGATGGGCTTCAAGCAGGTAGGGATCGAGGTCTACCATGACGGCGAGCGCTCGGAAATCCGACCGGTGGTCGAGGATTTCCTTGCCGGCAACCTGCCGAAAATCATGGATAACCAGGTCTGCGGCGGCGGTCACTGATCAAAACGAACGGGAGCCAGACAATGAAAGTAGCCGTGACAGCCAAAGGTATTCTGCTCGACAGCGAGGTCGATCCCCGTTTCGGTAGGGCACCCTACATCCTGATCGTCGATACCGACACCCTGGCCTTTGAGGCGGTGGATAACGGCGACAACGCCAATGCCTTCAAGGGTGCGGGCATCCAGGCGGCGACCATGATCAGCGACAAAGGGGTCGAAGTGCTGATGACCGGCTACTGCGGTCCCAAGGCCTTCGCTACCCTGGAAGCAGCCGGGGTGAAGGTGGTCAGCGATGTGGCCGGCAGGGTGCGCGAGGCGATCACCGCCCTCAAGACGGGCGCGGTGACCTACGCCACCGCCGCCAACAAGGAGGCGTATTGGTAAACCTTCGCCCCATCGGGCCGGCCTGATCCGGCCGGCCGTTGCGGAGAGCCGGCTGCCACCACTATCCCGGATCGCAACTTTCCCATTGTTTGACCCGTTCTTTTTTCCCTCTCTCTTCCGACACGTCCCGATCACACTTTCGGGATAACCGCCGCCACCCGCACCGGTTCGGCGCAACGCTTGCCCTGGCAACTCGTGCAATAAAAAAAATCAGGGTACCTTGACTCTAATCCTTTCATTTTGATATAAATTTGAAAGTGGTTTTATTCTGCTTTTCCGTCTGTACGGCGAGGGTCGGCCAGAGACCGTAGGAAAAAAGCGGCCGGATTCCGCACATCTTCCTCAACGGTCACGGAAAAGTCTTGTCCTTTCCATTGTTCAAGGAGGCCGTTGTGAAAAAAATCGTCAACACCCTGGTATGCACCCTTCTCTTGGCGTTGCTCGCTGCCCCTGGTTTTGCTGAAACAACGCCGGAGCAACTCGCTGCTGAATCCGAGGCGTATGCCAAATCAACCGCCAAGGAGACCCCCACTGCTCCGGAGACTATTGTCACCAAGGTCGACGAGGCCTGCACCCTTTTGAAGAAAGAAGGCCCGGCGGCCTTTCCCAAGTTCAAGGGCAAAGGAAGTTCTTTTCTGTTTGATGGAACCTACATCTGGATCCACAGCCTCAAAGAAACCAAAATGCTGATGCATCCGATCAAATTCAAGATGGAAGGCAATGAGCTGATCGGCCTGAAAGACGAGAAGGGCAAACGCTTCTTTGTCGCCATGAACAACGTGGCCAACGAAACCGGGCAAGGATGGGTTGAATACTACTGGCCGGTTCCCGGCACCAAGGATATCGTCCGCAAGGTTTCCTATGTCAAGAAGTGCACCATGTCCGACGGCGTTGACGTGGTGATCGGCTGCGGTATCTACAACGGTGATCCGGCCGCCATGGCCAAACTGGACATCAAATAACACTGGAGGGTTATTGTTTTTCCCCGGTGTCCGGCCTTCCGGCCGGCACCGGGCTTTTTTGTGCCGTTTGCGCACGGTGTTGGTCAGTCTGGCTGCTTTTCCTGCACTCCCTTGAGATACGACGTAGTTAACTAACTTTACTCAATCTTCTCTTCGAACGGAATATGCCCATGGCCTTTTCACTTCTTGCTCCAAGCCTCAAAACCAGGCTCTACGGATTGGTTCTCTTCACGATCGTGATCATCCTGACCCTGGTGGCAACCGGGATTCATTATTACGGCAATATCAACCGGGCCAACACCACCAAGGCCGATTTCAACCGGCTCATTACCCTGCTGCAGGACGCCCGGATTGCCGAAAAGACCTATCTTCAGTTTTTTGCCAACGAGGTGAAAGGCCAGTTCGAGCAGTTGGCCCTTGACACCGGCAAGGCCATCGAGGCCGCGTCCCGGGAGAGCAGTGATCAGGAAATCGCCAAACAGCTCACCGCCGCCAAGGAACTGCTGGGCCGATACCAACAGGTCTTCGCCGAGGTAGTCAAGACCCACGGGCAACAGGAACAGCTCAAAAAAGACATGATGCAACCTTTGCTCCGGGCCCTGGAGTTGCTGGGATTGATCCAGGCGGATCTGGAAGCCCGCCAGGCCGAGCTGCAGATGGAGGGTTCCGATCTCAGCGCCGTGGACAACGAGATGCTCAATATCGTTCGCGATTGCAAAATCGGTTTTCTCCAGCTCCAGGGGCTGCAATATCAATTTCTCCTCTCCGGTGATACCGGGTTGATCACCACCTTCAAGAAACTCACCGACAACATCGTCAAAACGAGCATCCCTGCCCTGCATGAGACCTCGGTCGCGCTCCAGAACAAAAAATTTATCGAGCAGGCCAAGGAGATCAAGGGAACAATTCAGGATTTTCTCAAACTGATCGAGCAATCCCAGGCCCTGGGCGTCAAGGAGCGGGAGACCACCAGGCAACTCGACAACACAGGGAAAAAAGCCATTGAACCGGTCGAGGCCACGGTCAGCCTGACCAACGCCATTATCGCCCGGCAGACCACTTCAGCGGTCATGACCATCTCGATCATTGTGGCCATCGGCATAGCCGCCTTTCTCGGCCTGTCGTATTTTCTGGTCAGTGCCATCACCAAGCCGCTCCATCAAGTTGTGGCCGGCCTCAAGGACATTGCCGAGGGCGAAGGCAATCTGACCCATCGGCTGGAAGTGAAATCCCAGGACGAGATGGGCGAACTGGCCAAGTGGTTCAATGTCTTTATCGAAAAAATCCAGGTGGTCATCCGGGATGTGGCCCAGAACGCCGGTCTGCTCCAGACCTCCTCCCGCCAGTTGCTGGATATCGCCAAGCAGATGTCCTCCGGGGCCGATCAGACATCCGGCAAGGCCAACACCGTGGCCACCGCCGGCGAGGAAATGAGTGCCAACATGGGGGCCATGGCCGCCGCCATGGGCGAAGCCGCCAGTAACGTCACCATGGTGGCCGCTGCCGTCGAGGAGATGACCTCCACCATCACCCAGATCGCCGACAACGCGGAAAAGGCGAGCAAAATCACCTCAGGCGCGGTGAACCAGACCGAAAAGGCCTCGGTGCAGATCAGCGAATTGGGAGAATCGGCCAAGGATATCGGTAAGGTCATTGAAACCATCACCGATATTTCCGAGCAGGTCAACCTGCTGGCCCTCAACGCCACCATCGAGGCGGCCCGGGCCGGTGAGGCGGGCAAGGGATTTGCGGTGGTGGCCAACGAGATCAAGGAATTGGCCCGGCAAACGGCTACCGCGACCAATGAAATCAAACAGCGGGTGGAAGGCATCCAGCATTCGACCAAAGGCACGGTGGCTGAAATCGCCGCCATCACCAAGGTGGTGAACGAGGTCAACGAGATCGTCGGCATCATCGCCGGCGCGGTGGATGAACAATCCTCGGCCACCAAGGAGATCGCCAGCAACATCAGTCAGGCATCGGTGGGTATCGGCGAAGTCAACGAGAACGTTTCCCAGGGATCGGTGGTCTCGGCGCAAATCGCCCAGGAGATCAGCGAGGTCAAGGACGCGGCCGCCAACATGTCCAAAAACAGCACCGAGGTCAACCAGAGCGCAACCGCTCTCTCCCGGCTGGCCGGAGAACTCAACGCCATGGTCCATCGCTTCAAGGTCTGACCGGCATTCGCCAACCGTTTTTTCCCTGGCGGAAAAAGCTCTGGAGGCCTTCTTGTCCGAGAAGGCCTCTTTTTTTTCTCATGCCGCGGATCTGGGAAAGAGGGCTCCTTGCCCGGGTGCGCCAGGAGTACCGGCAGCCGCCGGAGTGCTGTTTCCGCACGGGGGGGGGGAGACAGGGCGGAGCGTCGCGCCGTTCCCTGCGAAGGGGCCGGACTACGCGTCCAGCAGGTTCCGGATTGCAGCGGAAAGGGTTGGGAGGGTGAACGGCTTCTGGATAAAAGGATGCTCCGGCATGCCCCCATCGACCGTCTGAACGGAAAAATTGTGGCCGGAACAGAGGAGGATCCTGAGACCGCTGTCCAACGCAGTGAGCCGTTGCACCAACTGCGCCCCTCCCATCCTCGGCATGATCATGTCGACAAGCACCAGATCGATCCGCCCCCGATGTTCGTTATAGACCCGGAGGGCCTCTTCTCCGGAAGCGGCACAGAGAATGGTATAGCCCAACCGCTGCAACATCTCCTGGGTGAGTCGCAGCAACGCCTCGTCGTCATCGACCAGGAGAAGGGTTTCCGCCCCCTGGCGGCATTCGGCGGTGCCCCCTGGCTCTAGGTCCACCGGTTTCTCAGAGGCGGGCAACAGGATGGTGAACCGTGCCCCGCCTTCCGGGACGTTGCCGGCCTGGATAGTGCCGCCGTGATTGTTGATAATGCTGTAGGCCGTGGTCAGCCCCAAACCGGTCCCCTGGTGCTGGCCCTTGGTGGTGAAGAAGGGATCGAATATCCGCTCCAGGATCCGGGGGTCGATGCCGCAGCCGCTATCGGTGACCGTGATCCTGACATAGCGCCCTGGCGGGCACTTCTGGGAGGAGGCGTCCTGCCGGTCGAGGTGGACATTCTCGGTGGCAAGCAAGAGTTCCCCCCCGCCCGGCATGGCATGGGCGGCGTTGACAAAAAGATTGAGCAGCACCTGCTCGATCTGGCCGGCATCGGCTTCAACCGGCCAAACAGCGTCCTGCAGCCGGATCTGGATGACGATATCTCTTCTGCTCTGACCAAAAAGGGTGGCGCAAGCGGCAAGCAAGCCATTGAGATCGATACCCCTGATCTCACTCCGGTCGCCCTTGACCAGGGTCAGGAGCCGCCGGGTCAGTTTCCCGCCCTGCTTGACATACTGCTCGATATTCTTCAGTTTTTCCGGATTAAAGGGATGGCTCCCAGCCTGCAGATCCAAAAGCATCAGGGAGGCGCTGCCTTGAATACCCATGAGCAGGTTGTTGAAATCGTGGGCGATGCCACCGGCCATCGTTCCCAGGGCCTCGAATTTTTGGGCGCGATACAACTGCAGCTCCATGGCCTTGGCCTCGGTTATGTCGCGGTAACTGCAGATGATGCCGGCCGGATGGCCGCGGTGGTCCTCGTAACGGGCAGCGCTGAGCGAAACATCCAAGAGAGCCCCCTCCCGGGTGGGACGCTTGCTGAGCAGATGAACGATCGGCCGCCCCTCATCCATGAGCTGCCGGAATTCCGGAGAGGCACGATCGCTTTCAAAGCCCGTGTCAAAGGGGAGCGGTTGCTGTGCCACCCCAGCCAGCGACCAGCCGAACATCCGGCTGAAGCTGGGGTTGACATACCGGACCAGCCCGTCCGGGTCGGTGATCGCGATGGCGTCGGCAGCGGCATTGAGGAGGCTGCGGTATAACGCCTCGTTTTTGTTTGCTTCCTCGTACAACTGCCGGTACTGCTTCCGACTCTCCTCCAGGTCCCGGGTCCGCTCGATCACCTTCCGCTCAAAATCGTTGCGGTGGGCGATCAGTTCCTGCTCCTGCTCCTTGTGCTTGGTGATGTCGATGATCAGCACCAGGGCTCCGGTAATCTCGCCCTCCTTGTCTTTAATCGGAGTGGCGATGTGATCGATGTAGATCGTTTCACCGGTGATCCGGATGCGACGCCGCTCCGAGCGGCCGCTGGGCCGGCCGGAAAAGACTTGCCGGACCGGACAATCCTGGCACACTGTATCGATGCCGGCCGCGGCCTGATAACAACACATCCCCAGAGCCGATTCCCCGTAAATTTCCCGGGCCTTGCGATTGAACCCAACCACCCGGTAGTTACGATCGAGCTCCCACATGGCAATATCCATGACATCGATCAATTCGGTCAGGGTCGCGGCCAAACGGCTGCTGGCACTGGTGGCGTCACCGGTGAACAGCAGCGTGTTGAGCCGGAACTCCTGCAACGACTCGGATTGGGCCACGGTTTGCTCCCGTGTTACGGGCTAGACTGCCCGGACACCGATACCGACACCCACATGGGCGGCGGCAGGGGATCAGACATCGAACATGTTCTCCTCAGGCGACAATCATCCATTTGCTGTTGTTGTGTTCTTCTCCCGATTCATATCTTGAAGGTATTGACGATCCCTTGCAGTTCATTGGCCAGATCCTGCAGCCGGCCGGCGCTGGAGGTGACCTGGTGACTGCTTTTGGAGATCTCCAGGGAGGCGTTGTTGACGCCGGCGATATCCTGGGTGATGGTTCCGGCCACGGCCGAACTCTGGCTGACGTTTTCGTTCACCTCGCCCAACCCCTGGGAAGCCTGGGCGATATTGTTGGCGATCTCCCCGGTGGCGGCGGATTGCTCGCCGACTGCGGTGGAGATGGTGGCCACGATCTCGTTGACGCTGTTGATGATCTTGGTGATCTGGTTAATCTCGTCCACCGTCGATTTGGTTGTCCCCTGGACCCCGGAAATCTGATTTTTAATATCCATGGTGGCGGCTGCCGTCTGCTTGGCCAGTTCCTTGATCTCGTTGGCCACCACCGCAAACCCCTTGCCCGCCTCGCCGGCGCGGGCCGCCTCGATGGTGGCGTTCAAGGCCAGCAGGTTGGTCTGCTCGGATATCTCGGTGATGGCCTCGGTGACCTTGCCGATCGCCTGGGCGGCCTGCCCCAGCTCGGCCATCTTGCTGGAAGTGCTGGAGGCCTGATGAACCGCCTTTTCCGAAATCGAGTGGGCCTGTTCCGCGTTCTGGGCGATCTGGTTGATGGTCGCGGTCATCTCCTCGGCGGCGCTGGCAACCATGGTGGTGTTGGTGGTGGACTGCTCCATGGCGGCGGCCACCCCGTTGAGATTGGCGCTCATCTCCTCGGCGGCGGTGGCGACATTGTTGGCCCGGCCGGAGGTCTCCTCGGCGTTTTTCGACAAGGCGGCGGCCACATTCGACAACTCCTTGATCGACAGATTCACCTCCCTGGTATTGTCGCTGATCCTGCCGATAATCGTTTGCAGTTTTTCGATGAAGGTGTTGAACCACTTGGCCAGTTCACCGACCTCGTCCCTGGAGGTCACGGCCAGGCGCATGGTGAGATCGCCCTCGCCCTGGGCGATATCCTTGAGGCCGGCGACCGCCTTGTTGATCGGCCGGATGATGGAGTTGGCGGCAAGAAAAATCAGGGCTGCTGCCATCGCCACGGAGATGGCGGTGATCAAGGCAATGGTGTTGCGCAGGGAAACGACACTGGCCAGGAATTCACTGGCATTCTGGGTAGCAGCGACGCTCCACCCCTTCAATTTGACCGGCGCATACCCGGCCACCTTGTCGATTTCTTTGTAGACGTAGGCCTCCGACCCGGTTTTGCCCGCCATCATCTCCCTGGTGATATCTTCCATGCCTTTCAAGGTCTTGAGATCGAGCTGCAGGACATTCTTGGTATCGGGATGGGCGTTGATGATGCCCTCTTTATTGGCCATGAAGCAGTAGCCGGTTTCACCGATTTTCTTGGTCGTGATCAGATCGGTCAAAACGGAACCCTTCAGCAATGCACCGAAGACGCCGAGAAAGACGCCGCTGTCGGAGACAACCGGCCCGCACAGGAAAACGACCGGCTCGTTGGTTGCCTTGGAGCGCACCATCTCGCCGCTCAAGGTCTTTTTGGTGCTTTTCACTTCCTGAAAAAGAGGGTGACCGGCGATATCCAGCCCCTTGAGTTCCTCTTCCGATGTTGCCTCGGAGGCATAGATCTTACCGTTGGCATCCGTCAGGACAATGGCGTTGTAATTGATTTTGAGCTGTTCGAACCGTTTGCGCAGATCCTTGCGGATCACCTCGACGGCATCGGCGGCCCCCTCGATCCCCTTGGCCTGGACCGCCTCGGCAGCGATCTTCACCTGGGTCCGACCGGCAAAGGCGGCGGCGAATTTGATTTCGCCCTCCAGAGTCGCCGTGACCTGCATCGCCAATCCTTCGGCGATGGACTGGGCATTGGCCCTGCTGTATGTGGTGACGGCTGCGGCGGAATTGTTTTTGGCCACATAGCCGCTCACTGCAAGGGGAATAAGGACAATGAGAATACCGCCGACAATGAGTTTGAACCGAATGGATGAAAATTTCATACAACTCCTCTTCCTGATGATCACTCTTTCCTCGGGCAATAACGACCGAGGCAATCTTACCAAAGACCGGTTGCCGCCTTCCCCCATGACGGCAACCGGACGAACAGCTCTGCCATTCTCTGTTAGGATTGTATGAGGTTTAAAAGAGAAGTCAAAGAATAGGTAAATATACCTAGAAAAAAAACTCTTGATATCCAAAGAAATTTAATTTTGCTTGGGCAAACTGTGCGAAACCGATCGGGCGATTAGAGCGGCGATTTCTTCCTGGTCCAAGCCGTCGCAGGGCAAGGTCAATTCCGCATACCGTTGATAGAGGATCTGACGCTCGTCAAAAAGTTCCCGAAAGGTCTGATGGGGCGCCTTGGCGATGCCCCTGGTGGCGAAATTGCGAATCCGTCGTTCGATTTCGGCAAAGGAGACCTCGAGAAAAATGATGGTGGAGATCATTCCCAGATGGGCCATGGCCCCAGGGCTGTAGGCGGCACTGCCGCCGGTGGCGATTACCTGCTGACTGATGTTGAGCTTGAGGATCTCTTCTTCCTCGATGGCCCGCAGGTTGAGATGACCGGATTCATCGAGGATCTGTTGCAATGATTTCTGCCGGTTGATCTGGATGAGCACGTCGGTGTCGATAAAGCCGAGCGACAGGTTCTTGGCCAGAATGATGCCAATGGTGCTCTTGCCGGCGCCGGGCATGCCGATCAGGGTCAGGTTGGTTTTCATGGTGCCCCTCCTGGAGGAGAAGTGAGGCCTCCGAGACCGGACGTTGTCTCGATGACAACAGCGTAGCCGACGGTTTTCCGGAGGGCAAGGACCGAATCGCCGGTGAAGAGGGCGAGGGGGATAGTTCCGAAAAAACTCGCCCCGAGACCGGTGCCTGAGGGCAGCGGCTCCAGGGCGAGGCGGAGAAGAGATGCAGGAGGGGTTACCAGGTCGTTTCCCCCTTGATTTCGCCCCGGGTGGAAATCACCACCTGGCGAACCGGGAAATCCGGCTTGGCCGCATCCCAGGCTTTTTTGACGATCTGAAGCATGGCATGGCAGCAGGGCACCTCCATGATCAGGATGGTCAACGATTTGAGCTTGCGGGTGCGGAAGATCTCGGTGAACCGGTCGACGTAGAGCTGTTGGTCGTCGAACTTGGGACAGCCCATCATCACCACCCGGCCGGCGAGAAAATCCTTCTGGAGCCCGGCATAGGCCACGGCAGTGCAATCGGCGGCCACCAGCAGATCGCAGTTCTCCAAAAACGGTGCGGTCGGCGGAATCAGACGAATCTGCACCGGCCAGTGCGACAGGGCCGACCCGGTCTGGGCGCCGGGCAGATTGGCCATCTGGCAGGGCGTCATCGGTTGCAGGGTTTGCAACCGGGCCGAGGGGCAGCCGCCGACAGGGGGGGACACCGGAGCCGGTTGCTCCTTCTTTTTGCCGGCGAGGAAATGCTCCACCGCCTCTTCGTCGAATTCGTCGGCCTCGCGCTCGATGATCTGCAACGCCCCGGTCGGGCAGGAGCCGAGGCAGGCGCCCAAACCGTCGCAGAGTTTATCCGCCACCAGCCGGGCCTTGCCGTCAATGATCTGCAGGGAGCCTTCGGCGCAGTCGGGAACGCATTGGCCGCAGCCGTTGCACAATTCTTCATCTATCTGAATGATCTTTCGTCGTACTTTCATCGTCTTTTCTTTATAAAAATGTTGCTGATCAACCGAGAACCGCCTTTTTCAGGGTTTCGATGCCGTAACGTTCCATGAACCGGGCGGATCTACTCTTGAACCGGGCCTCATGGAGATAGTAATTTAATGTTTTCGTAACCAGGGCCACGGCCTCGTCGTCGCTCAAGCCCTCGGCCACCAGATCGCCGATACGCGGCCTGCCGGCGGCGTTGCCGCCAAAGGTGAAGCGCCAACCCTTGCTTTCGCCGGCGAGGCCTACATCGCGCATCCACGATTCGCAGCAGCAGAAGCGGCAGCCGGAGATTCCCACCTTGACCTTAGCCGGCAAGGGACCGTCCAGTTCGATCGTTTTGATCCGTTCACCCAGATCCAGGGCATCCTGATGGCCGTATTTGCACCAGGTGCGGCCCGGACAGGCCTGAACATAGTGCACCCGGTTGCGGGTGTGAGGCGGGGTTTCGGGAATGTGCAACTCGGTACGCAGAGCCTCCAGGGACTCGGGCTCCATGCCGAGGAAGGCGACCCGCTGGGCGCCGGTGATCTTGGTCTGCGGGACCTTGTATTTTCGCGCCAATGCAGCCAGAAGCTCAAGGTCTTCGGGGCGCAGCAGGCCGGCGTCAAAGTGGGGCAGCACGAGATAGGTCTTCCGGTTATCGTTCATGGTCGTTGTCCGGGCACACCTCGACCGGACCGGATGATCCGGCCGAGGTGTGGTTTACGTTGAAGGAAGGGAAGATCAGCCGAGGATGGCCTTCAGGTCGGCTTCCGGGGTGTCCACCGGTTTGATCGCGAAGGTGTTGACCAGGAACTCGAGCACGGCCGGGGAGATGAAGGCCGGCAGCGACGGTCCGAGGCGGATGTCCTTGATCCCCAGGTACAACAGGGTCAGGAGGATGGCTACCGCCTTCTGCTCGTACCAGGACAACACCAGGGAGAGCGGCAGGTCGTTGACCCCGCAGTCAAAGGCCTTGGACAGGGCCACCGCGATCTGGATCGCCGAGTAGGCGTCGTTGCACTGGCCGACGTCCAAGAGGCGCGGGATGCCGCCGATATCGCCCAGTTGCTTGTCAAAGAAGCGGAACTTGCCGCAGGCGAGCGTCAGGACCATGCAGTCGTTGGGCACCTGCTCGACGAACTGGGTGAAGTAGTTGCGGCCGGGCTTGGCGCCGTCGCAGCCGCCCACCAGGAAGAAATGGCGGATGGCCTTGGCCTTGATCGCCTCGATCACCTTGTCGGCCACGCCGAGCACGGTGTTGCGGGCAAAGCCGACCAGGACCGAACCCTTGTCGGCATCATCGGTGAACCCGTCCATGGCCAGGGCCTTGGCGATCACCGCGCCGTAATTCTTCTCGCTGATGTGCTTGACCCCGGGCCAACCGACCAAACCGTCGGTGAAGACCCGGTCCTTGTAGTCGTCGCGCGGCTTCTGGATACAGTTGGTGGTGAACAGGATCGGTCCCGGAAACTCGGGAAACTCCTTCTGCTGATTCTGCCAGGCGGTGCCGAAATGGCCGTAGAAATGCGGATATTTCTTCAGCTCCGGATAGCCGTGGCAGGGCAGCATCTCGCCGTGGGTGTAGATGTCGATCCCCTTGCCCTCGGTCTGCTTGAGCAGAAGCTCCAGGTCATGCAGGTCGTGGCCGGAGATCAGGATGCACTTGTTCTTGCGGTGGCCGAGCGGCACCGAGGTCGGCACCGGATGGCCGTAGGTGCCGGTGTTGGCGGCATCGAGCAGCTCCATGGCCCGGAGGTTGACCTCGCCGGTCTTCATCGCCAGGGGGACGCTCTCTTCCACGGTCATGCCCTTGGCCATCAGGGTGACCAGGGCCTCGTAACAGAAGCCGGGGACGGCCGGATCCCGTTGTCCGAGGATGGCGGCGTGATCGGCATAGGCGGCGATGCCCTTGAGGCCGTAGAGCACGGTCTGCTTCAAGGAGCGGACGTTGACGTCGCTATCCAGATTCTCGATCAGGTTGAGGGCCTTGCCCTGGGCAGCCAGCTCGGCCACGGAACCGACCGGCAGGAAGGTGGCCGGAGCCTCGCTGAAATCGGTCTTGCCGCCGGCGGCCGCGACCCTGGCCTTCATGGCCTCGCGCAGCTCCACCGCCCGCTTGATCAGGACCACAAAGCGATCCGGGTCGAAATCGACATTGGTCAGGGTGGAAAAGATGGCCTCCAGGGTAAAGAGATCGGTGGCCTCGTCGACAATGTCCTGCTTGCGCCCTTCCCGGGCGTAGAGGGCCAGCCCCTGGAGGGCGTGGATCAGCAGATCCTGGAGATCGGCGACCTCCTCGTTCTTGCCGCATACCCCGGCGATGTTGCATCCGATTCCCTTGGCGGTCTGTTCACACTGGTTACAAAACATGGCATTCCTCCGTATTTGGTTTTTTCTGTCGCGTTCGACATTGTTCCTCAGTAGTATGCCTGCACTGTACAGCATTGTTGGAGACTTTCTTTGACCTAGATCAAAAACACCATTTTTTTCATCAGAATGCAAAAAAAAATTGAGCTGCTGGCCGGCAGCCTGCTCTTTAGCGGCCTACCGGCGGAACAACTCCGCGAAATCGCCCGCATCGCCGTGAGCAAACGCTTCGCTAAGGGAGTGGCGATCTTTCATGAGGGCGATCCGGGCATCGGGTTCTACATGGTGGCCAGCGGCAAGGTCAAGATCTTCAAGATGTCCTTCGACGGCAAGGAGCAGATCCTCCACATCTTCGGGTCGGGCGAACCCTTTGGCGAGGTCCCGGTCTTCCACGGCAGCCCCTTTCCGGCCAATGCCGAGACCCTGACCGAGGCGGAGACCTTGTTTTTTCCCCGCGCCGAATTTGTCCACCTGATCACCGCCAACCCTTCGCTGGCCCTCAATATGCTGGCGGTGCTGGCGCTGCGCCTGCGGCGGTTCGCCACCCAGATCGAAAACCTCTCCTTAAAAGAGGTGCCCGGGCGCCTCGCCTCCTACCTCTGCTACCTGATGGAGGAACAGCACCGCCAGGACAAGGTGGTGCTCGATATCCCCAAGGGGCAACTGGCCAGCCTGCTCGGCACCAGTTCCGAGACCCTGTCGCGGATCTTTGCCAAAATGACCGAGGAAGGGTTGATCCGGGTAGAGGGCAAGACCATCGCCATCCTCGACAGCGAGGGGTTGCGGGAGCGCTAGGCAGGGGAAACAGGGCTGCTTTTCCTCGCTTTTCTCCCCGGTTCGGCGTATGCTTTTTCCACACCGCCCTTTTTGGCAACGGCAGCGGTGCATCACCGTTGCCGGGAGAGAAAACCGGCAGCCGCTTGTGTTGCGCGATGAAATCCGGCAGGGAACGCCATGGAACACCCCTTCTCCCCAACCGACCTGAACCGCTGCTCGCCGTTCGGCTTTTCCTGCAACCGCTGCCGCACCTGCTGCCGGTACAAAAAAATCCAGCTCAACCCCTACGAAATAGCTCGCCTGGCCGACAATCTGGGCCTCTCGACCACAGAGTGCATCAGTCGCTACACCAACACCAACGGGACCGTGCTCCGGTTCACCGCCGAAGGAACCTGCGTCTTCCTTGATGCCCAAGGATGTGCTGTCCATCGCGACCGCCCCCTGGTGTGCCGTCTCTATCCCCTGGGACGGTATGTCGATTTTTTAGGAGTGGAAACCTTTGCCCGGCTCGAACTCGACGAAGGCTGCCAAGGGATGTTTCGCGACAACAGCACCATCGCGCACTATCTGGAAGAACAGGGCGCCGCTCCCTTCATGCAGGCCGCCGACCGCTATCTCGACCTGCTCTGGCATCTGCTGGAGCGGCTGAAGGATCAGGAGTTCGCGCCTGCCCAGTCGGCAACCGTCCTGGCGACCGTGCGCGCGGTGACCGACGGCGCCGCCGCCGGACAGGATATTTCCTGGACCGACATGGATCGGGCGGTGGCCGACTATTGCCGCCGCACCGGCATCCCCGTTCCCCTGGAACGGGACGCGCAAATGAGGCTGCACATCAAGGCCGTCCGGGAATGGGCGGCATAATTCCACGGAGGAGACAACCATGGACGCAACAGCGAACAAACACGTAGCCGCCAAACAGCAACCGGCCCCCCCTTCCCTGAAGAAAAACCTGGCCGTCGCCGCGATGGCCGCCTCGCTGGGGGTCGCGCTGGGGGTTCCGGTGGGTGACGTCCTGGCCGCCAATACCGAGCTGCAAAGCCCGCCGACCCCGATCTCACGCCAGGACAAGGATCGGGTGACCTCGGAGCAGTCGAAACTGTCCACCCAGTCGAAACTGTCCAATCAAATGAAACAGGGACAATCCTCCCAACTCAAGTTCAACACCCAAACGCCGCAAACCACCACAGGAAAATAGCCGGCAGGCGACGCGGCCGACCTCTCCTTTGGGTTCAACCTGGGCGCCGGCCCCGGCGTTTCGATCTGCCGCGGCCGGCGACACGAATCTGCCCGGTACCCAATGGCGACAACGGGATTTTCTCTTTCTCCTCAATAATACAGGTCCCTGGCCTTGCCGCGGCGGATCTTTTCGACATTCGCTCGCGCCTGCTCGCGGTGTTCGGTCTGCGGCACCCTTTCCAGCTCCCGGTCCACCAACGCATAACCGATGGCCTTGACCTCGGGCGAGGCATAGTCCTCCAGATACTCGGACAGGGTCATCAGGGCGTTGGGGTGGCAGACGTTCTTGATCTGGCCGCTCCGGGCCAGGGCCATGAACCGATCACCGGTGCGGCCGGAGCGGTAACAGGCGGTGCACCAAGACGGCACCAACCCCTCGGACATCAGCCAGGCAATAATCTCGTCGGCCGAACGCTCGTCGTTCTTGGCGAACTGGGCGGTCAGGGTGGGATCGATCTCGCCGGTCTCGCGGCGCCGCTTCTCGGCCATGTAGCCGCCGACACCGACGGCGCTGCAGGCGCTCATCTGGGTGACGCCGCAGTCGAGCAGGTCCTTGCGCATGGCGGCACTCTCGCGGGTGGAGATGATGATGCCGGTGTAGGGCACGGCCAGCCGCAGCACGGCCACGATCTTCTTGAAGGTCTCGTCGTCGGGGATGTTGGGGTAGACCGCGTTGAGATCGACCCCGGTCGCCGGCCGGATGCGGGGCACCGAGATGGTGTGGAAGCCGACGCCGTAGGTCCGCTCCAGGTGCTCGTTGTGGATCACCAGGGCCAGGGCCTCGAAATAGGGGTCATGGAGGCCGAAGAGCGCGCCGGCGCCGACATCGTCGAGCCCAGCGGCCATGGCCCGGTCAAAGGCGGTGGTGTGGTACCAGTAGTCCTTTTTCGGGCCGCCGAGATGAAATTTTTCGTAGCTCGGCTGGTGATAGGTCTCCTGGAAGAGGATGTAGGTGCCGATCCCCACCTCCTTCAGTTTGCGGTAGTTCTCGACCGTGGTGGCGGCGATGTTGACGTTGACCCGCCGGATCTCGCCGGAGAGGTCGGCCTGGGTTTGGTAGATGGTGCGCAGACAGTCGAGGATGTAGTCGATCGGGCAGTTGACGTCGTCCTCGCCGGCCTCGAGGGCAATCCGCTTATGGCCCATGCCCACGATCTCGATGATCTCGTCGCGGACCTCGTCCTGGGTCAGCTTGCGGCGTTTGAAGCTGTGGCAGTCGTTATAGGAACAGTAGGCGCAACGGTTGACGCAGAAGTCGCTGACATAGAGCGGCGCGAACATGACGATGCGGTTGCCGTAAATCTCTTCCTTGATGCGGCGGGCCACCTGGAAGAGCCGGGGCAGGTGGCGGTCGTCCATCTTGAGCAGGCGGGCCACCTCCAGGTGGGTCAGGCCGGCGAACCGGGAGGCATTGGCGAGGATCGCCTCGATCTCGCTGTCCGGGGTCGCGTCCGCCCGGGCCAGGATGGTCTCGATCTCGTCGGGACGGATGAATTCATCAATTTCCATATGTTCTATCAGCATCGAGTGACCTCCCACTCGCGGCGGACGGTTGTTGACGGACAACTGCCCGCTGGCGTTATCAGAAAGTGTGCCGTGGCAAAAAAACGTTCAGGAAAAAGGCCCCACCAGCTCGAACGGCGCGGGCTGGTGGGGGCTGGACGTGCAGATCATGGCGGAAGAGGCCGAAGCGGGCCGACCCGGCAGCCATGACCGACCCGCTATCGACACCCCCCTCCCTCCAAACGAAGGTCTTTCTCAACAATAGGGTTGATACCGCCTGCGGGCAAGCGGCTCAGGCCCGGGCGCAACCGGCGCCCTGGGGCTGCACCGGCTCTTTCTTGGTGTTGACATACCGGTCGTGGGCCGGAAAGACGTCAAAGTTCTCGACAATGAACAGATAGACCAGGATACCGACCGAGAGCAGGCCGATCGACAGAAACAACTCGCCGGCCGAGGGGAAATAGCTGGTTCCGGCCGCCTTGGCCATGCCGGTAAACACGACGTTGCCCCGGTTGAGCGCCACGCCCAGCACCATGAGCACGGCGTTGCGCACGATCATGGCCTTGGTCATCTCGCGGCCAAGCAGCTTGTAGCTCCAGAAAAAGAACAGGGGCAGCACGCAGCCGATGGCCAATTCAAGCAGGCACATCAGGCTTTCCGTATCCAGGGCGAACAAGGCGCCCAACTGGCCGCGCACGGCCAGATCGGAGAAGCGCAGCAGCGCGTAAAAGCTCATCACGTAGCCTGACCATTTGGCGAGAAAGGTCATGGCCGGGGCGTCCCAGTCATGACGGAAAAAACGGCCGGCCAGGGCGGTCTCGCAGGTAACCATGGCCGGACCGACAGCCACCGCCGAGCTGTAATACAGGACCGGCAGCAGCATGGTCCACCACAACTCGTTGAGCTTGCCCAGCGTCAGCACATACATCGAACCGAGCGAGCTCTGGTGCATGGTCGACAGGGCAATGCCGCCGATGACCAGGGGGGCGGTCAGGCTGGTGAAGAAGGAAGAGACCTTGATCAGGCCGATGCCCTTGAACAGCACCGGGGCGAATTCACAAGTGAGGACAATGGTATAGAGCAGAACGCACATGTACAACTCGAACATGACCGAATGCTCGCCCCAACTGAAGATGGGGTGCCACCAGCCGTACCAGCGGCCGAGATCCATCAGCAGGCCAAAGCCGACCAGGCAGTAGCCGAGCCAGGCGGTGAGGATGGCCGGCTTGACCACGGGTTTGACCTTTTTCACCCCGAGCACGTAGTAGATGCCGGCCGTGGTGAAGCCGCCCGCGGCCAGGGCCACGCCCAGCTTGACATCGATGAAGATCCACAGGCCCCAGGGCCAGGCGTCGGTGAGGTTGGTCATCTGCAAGCCGTTGACCAGGCGATAGGCGACAATGCCGACAAAGATCAGGGAAAACCCGATCAAGATCAGCCGAAACGGGGTCATTTTGAAAGTGATGCGGTTACCGTTGATGGTCATGCCTGCGGCCCTCCTGTGCTGTCCTGTTTGCCCTCCGCAATCGAATTGCGGCGTTTGTTGATGAAATAGATGCCGGAGAGGATCGCGGTCCAGCCGAGCAGAATCGCCGGCAGCTTGCTGAGGATCTGCCAGGTGTAGGCCGGCAGCGACTCCTGGGGCACCGCGGTCTTGAAGCCGAGCTTGGCGAACGGCTGGTCGGAGAGGTAGAGCCAGGCGGTGCCGCCGACCTCGGTCTCGCCGAAGACATGGTTGACATAGAGCTCCTTGTTGTCGGCAATGCGCTTGTGCGCCTCCTGCACCAGGGCATCGCGGTCGCCAAAGGTCATCACCTGGTTGGGGCAGACCGCGATGCAGGCGGGCTGCTCGCCGGCGGCTACCCGGGTGAAGCACATCTGGCATTTGGACACCTTGGGGAAGCTCTTGTCCCACTCGTACTTGGGGATATTGAAGGGGCAGGCCACCATGCAGTAGCGGCAGCCGACGCAGAGATCGGGGTGATAGATCACCGGGCCCTGCTCGGTTTTGCGCAGGGCACCGACCAGGCAGGAAGAGGCGCAGGCCGGATCGACGCAGTGCAGGCACTGTTTCTTGGCAAAGCGCCAGGCCGGATGCCCGCTCTTGTCGGTGACGTCGTGCTTGCTGACCACGGTCCAGTTGATATCCACCAGTTGGGCCTGCTCGCCCAGGGTGGGTTTGTTGACTTCATCGTACTTTTTTTCGTTCCAGAGCTTGCAGGCCACGGTGCAGGCGCCGCAGCCAAAGCATTTGGTCATGTCGACCAGGACTCCCTTAGACATAATCGTTCCCTCGTGTTCCGGCTCACGCCTTGGTTTTTGCGGTCAGATGCGCGCTGCGGTCGGTGTAGGTGGTGTGCAGCAGCTTATGCGCCATGTCGCCGTTGGGCTTGCCCAAAAAATCGGCGTAGAGGTCCATCACCTCCTTGTTTTCGTGACTCAGCCGCTTCTTGGCCAGCTTGGCGTCGATGGTGTAGATGGACTGCAACCGCTCCTTGCGCACCCAGTCGCTGGGCGGGACCGAGGTCTTGGGTTGGCCGCCGCCGCTGATGCAGCCGCCGGGACAGGCCATGAACTCAATAAAGTGATAGCGCGGCGGCCGGCCGGCCTGCTTGTCGGCCCGGATCTGGTCGAGCAGTTGGCGGGCGTTGCCCAGGCCGCTGGCCACCGCCACCCGCAGCTCGCCGACGCCGGGCACGTTGAGGGCCGCTTCCTTGACGCCCTGGAGGCCGCGCACCGCGTTGAGGTTCAAGAGGGCCTCCGGCGGATTCTGGCCGGTCAACAGGTAGTAGCCGGAACGGATGGCCGCCTCCATGACCCCGCCGGTGGCGGCAAAAATGACCGCCGCGCCGGTGCCCTCGCCCATGAGCGAGTCGTAGGGCTGGGGATCGAGCTTGGCCAGGTCGATGCCCTTGCCCTTGATCATCCGCGCCAGTTCGCGGGTGGTGAGGACAAAGTCGACGTCGCGCAGCTCGGGGGTCCCGGCCATCACCCCGGCGCTGTTCATCTCGGTGCGGGCGGCCTCGAATTTCTTGGCCGTGCAGGGCATGATCGCCACCGAGACGATCTGCCGGGGATCGATGTTCTTCTTCTTGGCATAATAGGTCTTAGCCACCGAGCCGAGCATCTGCTGCGGCGATTTGCAGGTGGACATGTGGTCGAGCAGGTCGGGATAGAAGTACTCGCAGAACTTGACCCAACCCGGCGAGCAGGAGGTGAACTGGGGCAGCGCGGTCGGGGCGTGGCCGTGGCCGCCCTGGGCGTGGCCTGTGCCGGCGGCCTTGATCCGGTTGACCAGCTCGGTCCCCTCTTCCATGATGGTGAGATCGGCGCTGAAGTTGGTGTCGAACACCCGGTCGAACCCGAGCTGTTTGAGGGCCGCGACCATCTTGCCCTCGACGATGGAGCCGGCGGGCATGCCGAATTCCTCGCCGATGGCGATGCGGGTGGCCGGCGCGGTCTGGACGATCACATGAAGATTGGTGTCGCCGATCACCTGCAAAACTTTACTGATATCGTCGCGCTCGCTGATGGCGCCGGTGGGGCACCACAGGGCGCACTGGCCGCAGTTGACGCAGGTGATGTCGTTCTTAATCGGCAGGCCGTAAAACCCCTCGACGCTCTGGACCCGTTCGCAGGCCTCGGTGCACTGGCCGCAGAGGATGCACTTGCGGTCGTCGCGGACAATGGAGGGATTGCGGGGGTCGATGGGCACGCGCCCTCGGACCTGCACCGGCCAGGAGCCGGGGGCATTGTACTGTTGCGGGGTCCAGCCCTCGCCGCCGGAGGGTTTGCCGGCATCCTTGCACCCGGACAGGGTCGCGAGGGCGCCGGTCACGCCGGCGGCCCCCAACCCTTTCAGGAAAAACCGCCGGGAAATCGGGAGATCGTTTTTATTGTCCATACGCCACTTCCTTGACTGAAATTATGTTCTGGCCACTCGCGCCGTTCCTGTTGACCACATTGCTGCCGCTGTATCGCGCATTGCAGCAGACATCCGACAAAGACGCTTGCCCTTCACCGCCCACGACGCACAGGCAGCGCGCCCCGAGCCCACTCATTCTTTTTATAAATGTCCAGTAAGTTAGAGAGGAAACAGCTCATCTCCTCTCCGTGTATCCCTGCCCCTCAGCCTCCTTCTCGCAACGATTTTTCTTTTAAAGAACTTCATCCTGATACCAGCGGTCCCGGAGGTACCACACACGGCACATATAGAGAATTAATTCTCTATATATATTTTAGAGAAAAATGCTTGATTTGTCAATTTTATTTAAAGATGTCAACCGCAAAAAAAATGGAATTTTTTTGCAAAATGACCGTGCGGCGGCGGGGCAAAAAGAAGGGTATTCGTCGAGGAAACAGGGGCTCGGGGGAGGCCCCAACGGTGGGCAGGGAGGAACGATGGATCAGATAAACCGAACCGAGGTGGTGTTGAGATATTTTTCTTCCAGGAGGGAGACGATGCGGCGGACGATGTTGCGCCGCAGGTCCAGCTCCTGGGGCGTGTTCGGGTCCTGATGGGCCTCGTTGATCCGGGTGCCGACGATGAAGTGAATGATGTCGCTTCCCAGGATGAGGCGGACGATATCACCGGCCGGGTTGGCCGGCAACCGCTCGACCGTGATGTCCGTGGCCAGGAGTTGGGCGACATGGGCCAGGGTCAGCGCGCCCTCGGTGATCAGATCGATGCCCTCCATCCGGGCCGGCGGCGGCATGCCGGTGTCGGCCTGGGCGAGATCGACGCTGATCGGCCGCCGGAGGATGCGGCCGACGATGGTGGCGGTGGTGCCGCCACAGATGATCTTTTTGCCGGGAAAGGTCAGGGCGGCCCGCGCCAGTTCGAAATCGCGCTGCGGCGCGAAGGGCGGCCCGGTCATGATCAACAGTTGCCGCGGCACCCGGAAATGGATCACCGCGCAACTGACGTCATCGCGGGCGCAGCCGCTGTCGTTGGCCAGGGCCCGGTCCATCAGCGCCGCCGTCAACCGCCGCGAGGAGATGTCCGGTCGGGCGCGGATCAGCTCCCGGGCAAAGGCCACCGCCCTCTCCCGGGTCCAGCCAAAGGGCATGCTTTTCTGCCCCATGCCCGACTGGGTGACGCCGTCGGAAAAAGAGAGCAGCCGGTCGCCGATGGCCAACCGGAGCCGGCCATGATAGATCAGCCGCTCCTTCCACCGCTCCAGGGTGATCACCGAGCGCTCCAGCTCCACCTCCTCGGCGCCGCGCAGCAAGATCAGCGGCGGGTTGCCGTGTTCGATGAAGCGCAACTCGCCGCTTTCGTCGAGATCGATCAGGGTAAAGGTCGAGTAGCTGATCTTGCGCACCTCGCAGATCGGCAGGGTGTCCATGATCGAGCGCGCCCAGATGCGGGGGTCGGTGCAGGTGGAGGCGAACTTGAGGGCCATGGCGGCGGTGAGGTTGGCCAGGACCGAGGCCTTGACCCCGGAGCCGAGGCCGTCGGAGAGCACCGCCAGGATCCGCCCCTCTTCCTTGATCCGGTGGGAGAGGAAGACATCGCCGCAAATCGACTGGCGATGCTTGCAGCGCAGGGCGTGATCGACATCGATGAAGGCGGTTTCAGTCACCGCTGCCCCCACCCTCCTCGCCGTCGATCTTGGCCGGCGAGAACGATTCGATGATGCTGTTGAGGGTCACCTCGGACTCGGCGGCGTTTTCCCCCAGCAGATAGGCGATCTTCTGCACCGTGGCCAGGTTTTTCTGGATGACCTCGCGGGCCCGCCGGATCACCTGTTCCTTCTGCACCGCCGGCCGGGTGATGTCCTGGAGGATGGCGCCCACCACCGCATGCGGCTCGATGGTGAAGATGGAGAGGTGGAGGATGGTGTCGAGAAAACGGATATCGCGGTCGAGGATATCCATGTCGTTCTTGAGCACGCTGGCAAAGAGGTTGTGAAAGGGCAGGAGGGCTGCCAGGGAAGCGCCCTCCAGCTCGGCCGGCGCCACCGCCGGATGCTGCTGATGGATGATGGCGGCAAAGGCGGCGTTGCACTCCAGCACCCGCAGGTCGCTGTCGACGATCACCACCGCCGACGGCATCTTGTGAATGAGCACATTGGCCTTCTTGAAGGCCAACTGGCGCATCCAGGAGACGCACATGGCCCGTTCGGCCCGCCGGGCGATCAGGGCCTTGCCGAACTCGCGGCAGGAATCGTAGCCGCAGCCGCCGCAGTTGAGCTCATCCTCGCTCGACCGCTTGCCGATGGAGCGCAGGACCTCGCTGATCCGGGTTTCGGTGGGCACCTCCTGACTGAGCGGCAGGGGCTCAATCGGCCGGACGATGTCGATCTCGGGCCGGCGGGGCACGGCGTGCTCATCCGGCAAACGGGCCTGGGTCAGGACCCGGTAGCGCTTGGCCACGGTATTGCCCGGCCGGGTCACCTTGGGGCCGTTGATGCAGCCGCCCTCGCAGGCCAGCAGCTCCAGGAAGAGGCCCTGCGCGGGGTCGAGATCCTCCAGGCCGTCCAGGGCGTTTTCCACCGCCGCCAGGCCGGAAAAACTCATGAACGAGGCGTCGGCGACGCGGCACTGGGCGCGGATGCCGGCGATCATGCCGCCATCCACCGGATACAGCACCCCTTCCTCGGCGGCCTGGGGCACGAACCGGTCTTCCGGGCCCGGCGTCAGCGCCCGGGGATCGATCCGCTCCGCTGCCAGCCAGATGCGCAGGTCCTCGAAGGTCAGGGCCATGTCGAGCAGCTCGGGATGGTCGTCGGCCTCCAGCTTCTTGGCAATGCAGGGGCCGATAAAGACAATGGCGATGGTGGCGCCGAAGTGGCGGCGCAGCATCCGGCAGTGGGCCAGGAGCGGCGACAGCAGGCCGGTGACCGCCCCCGCCAACTGCGGCCGGTGTTTCTGGATGTAGGCCACCACGGTCGGGCAGGCCGAGCTGAGCAGGATCTGCCCCGGCTGATCACGCAGCGTCCGGGCCACATGGGCGCTGACCTGCTGGGCGCCGAGGGCGGTTTCGGAGACGCCGGTGAAGCCGAGCCGCTTGAGGGCGGCGATCAACTGGCCGGCGGCAATGTTGGGAAATTCGCTGATCCAGGAGGGGGCGAGCGAGACCAAGACCCGCGGCGGCAGCTTGACCAGTTGCCGGGCTCGGGGCAGGTCGTTGCGCACATGCTTGGCGGCGTTGGGGCAGATGGAGACACAGGCGCCGCAGAACACGCACATCTCGGTGACGATAGTGGCATAGGCGTCCTGGACCCGGATGGCCTTGACCGGGCACTGGCGGACGCATTTATAGCAGTCTTGGCACTCGTGCTGCTCGGTGTAGATGGGCGAGCGTCTATCCATCGTGAACCTCCGTGCCGCCGGCGAGGTGGTGTTTGAGCAGTTCGGGAAAGCAGGACGGCTGCACCTGGGAATAGAGGGTGTCGCCGATGGTGATGTGCGGCCCCTGGGTGCACTGGTTCTCGCAGAGATGGCCGGAGATCTCCGGCACCAGTCCGGCCGCTTCGACGCAGTGCCGGAGCAGGGCGATCGTCTGGCCGTTGTTGCCCCGGGAGAAGCAGGAGCTGCCCATGCAGACGGCGATCCGCAGGCTGACCGGCCCGTTGCCCTGCCCCGGCGGCCTCCGGTGGGCGCGCCCGCCCTGGCCGGTGCCGACGCTGCGGCCGAGGGCTGCGATCTGGCCGCGGATCTGGCGGTCGCTCTGGTCGGCGGCCTCGATCCGGTCGGCCTTGCCGGGATAGATGCTGTACAGTTCACGATACTGCGGCGGGGTCAGGTTGGGCATGATCACGTTGGCGCCCCGCCGGAGCGCCAGTTCCCGCCCCTGCCCGGCATCCATCACCGCCACCGCCGTGGTGGCCGGGATATGGGCGTCCGGCCGGACAATCCGGGCCAGGGCCAGCGCCTTGCAGGTCATCTCGATGGTCGGAGGCACCTGCTCGCGGGCGGGCAGGGGCGAAATCGCCTGTCCCAGCGGCGTCTCCGGATGGGCGATGAAGGGGCCGATGCCGATCATGTCGAGATCGAGTTCGCGCACGAGGCAGAGATCGTCGGCCAGGATATCGTAACTCTGACCGGGGATGCCGACCATGACGCCGCTGCCGGTCTCATAGCCCATCTCCTGCAACTGGCGCAAGATGGCCAGCCGGTCCGAGACCCTGGTGCCGCGATCGGGATGGATGGCCCGGTAGAGCGCCGTATTCGAGGTCTCGAAGCGGAGGAGATAGCGGTCGGCCCCGGCCTCCCTCCAGAGGCGGAGATCGGCTTCGCCCCGCTCCCCCAGGCTCAGCGTCAGGGCAAGCGGGGTGGTGGCCTTGATCCGGCGGATGAGGTCGGCGAGCCAAGCGGCCTCGATCCGGTCGTCCTCGCCGGACTGGAGCACCAGGGTACCATAGCCGAGTCGGGTCGCCTGATCGGCGCACCGGAGGATCTCCTCGGCCGCCAGGCGGTAGCGGCTGATCGTGGTGTTGGCGGCCCGCAGGCCGCAGTAATGACAGGAGCGGGCGCAATGGTTGGAGATTTCCACCAGGCCGCGCAGGTGGACGGCCTCGCCGACGTGCTCCCGGCGCGTTCGGTCAGCCCGATGCCACAGGACCTCCAATTCCCGGGGGTCGTCGCAGCGCAGCCAATGGAGGAGTTCCTGCCGGTCCATGGTCACTGTCCTCCGGGCGTCCCCTGCCCCAGCGAGCGGAGCAATTCCAGGGCAGCGGGAAAGGGGCTGAGGGCGCGGGCAAAGATGCCCAGACTGTACGAAATGGCCAGGCCATAGTTGGTGACCGCGACCCCGGCCTCGCGGCAACGGACGATGCGGCCGAGCACCTCGCGGCGGTTGAGCATGCAGGAGCCGCACTGGATCACCAGTTGGTATTCATGGAGATCGGCGGGAAAATCGTGCCCCTGGACATGGGTGAAGGCCAGCGGCCCGCCGACGTATTGGGTCAGCCAGCGGGGAATCTTGACCCGGCCGATATCCTCGCCGATGGGGTGATGGGCGCAGGCCTCGGCCATCAGCACCCGGTCGCCGGGCTGGAGCCGGTCGATGGCCAGGGCGCCTTCCACCTGGGTGAGGAGATCGCCCTTGCAACGGGAAAAAAGGATGGAAAAACTGGTCAGGGCCACTTCGGGCGGCACGTCGGCAGCCACCTTGAGAAAGGCCTGGGAATCGGTGACCACCAGACGGGGCGGTGTCTTGAGTTGGGCCAGGGCCTGGCGCAATTCCCGCTCCTTGACCACCAGGCAGAGGGCATCGTGGTCGAGCAGGTCGCGGATGGTCTGGACCTGGGGCAGGATCAACCGCCCCTTGGGGGCCTCCTTGTCGATGGGCACCACCAGCACCGCCATCTCGCCCGGTCCCACCAGGTCGGAGACGATAGCCGGGCTGGCGAGAAAATCGGTGGGCGCCTGCTCGACGATCCGCCGCTTGAGCTCGCCGATGCCTTCGCCGGTGACAGCCACGGTGTGAACCAGGGGGATCTTTTTCAGCGCCAGTTCCGTCGCCAGGGCCTCAGGGGCGCGGGCCTGGTCGGTCTTGTTCATCACCACCAGCACCGGGATTTCGCGGGCGGTCAGGGCTGCGAGCAGCTCGGCCTCAAAGCCGCCCCATTCGCCCCCGGCGGTGACGATGATCCCCAGATCGGTGCGGTCAAAGACAGCCCGGGTGCGGGCGATGCGCATCTCGCCCAGGGCGCCGACATCGTCGACGCCGGCGGTATCGATGAACAGCACCGGACCCAGCGGCAAAAGTTCCATCGGTTTTTCCACCGGATCGGTGGTGGTGCCGGCCACGTTGGAGACGATGGCCACCTGCTGACAGGTGATGGCGTTGAGCAGGCTCGACTTGCCGACGTTGCGGCGGCCGAACAGGCCGATGTGGAGGCGCAGGCCCTTGGGAGCGGATTGGGACATTTTTTCTATTTCTTTTCTTGAGGGGAAGGAACAAAGCCCAAACGGCAGACCGCGGTGGCGCTGGTCAACCGATCGAACTGTTCGTCGGTCATTCCGGCCTCGGCACGGGCCAGCTCGCGGACGCTTTTCCCGGTCTGGGCCGCCCGCAGAGCCAATGCCGTGGCCCGTTCATGGCCGATGGCCGGCAGCAGGGCCGTGGCCGCGGCGGTGGAATTGGCCACCTGGCGGGCGCACTGCGCTTCGTCCACCTCGATGCCGCTGACGCAGTGGCGGCAGAGGATGTCGTCGGCGCGGCTCAGCAGATCGAGGTTGTCCAGCAGGGTCTGGGCCACCAGGGGCAGGAAAGGGTTGAGTTCCAGGTTGCCCGAGGCGCAGGCCAGGGTCAGGGCGGCATCGTTGCCGATCACCAGCATGGCCGCCTGGCTGACCGCCTCCGGGATCACCGGATTGATCTTGCCCGGCATGATCGAGGAGCCGGCCTGCCGCCGGGGCAGACGCAGCTCGGCCAAGCCGGCGTCCGGGCCGGAGCCGAGCAGGCGGAGATCGGCGCAGATCTTCAAGAGATTGGCGGCATGGGCCTTGAGAATGCCCGAGACCTCGACAAAGACGTCGGCATTCTGGGTGGCCTCGACCAGGTTTTCCGCCCGGGCCAGACCGAGCCCGGTCAGTTGGCGCAGGGTCTCGGTCACCTCGAAGATATAGCGGCGCGGCGCGGCCAGGCCGGTGCCGACCGCGGTGCCGCCGAGATTGACCACCCGCAGCCGCTCATGACATTTGCCGATCCGCCAGCGGTCGCGGTTGATCGCCTCGGCATAGGCGCCGAAGGCCCGGCCGGCGGTGATCAGCACCGCATCCTGCAACTCGGTCCGGGCCACCTTGACCACGTGGGCCCAGCGCTGCTCCTGCTCCTGCAAGGCCTCCTGCAGGGCGACGACCTTCTGTTCCAGGTGCGCGAGCAACTGCAAGGCAGCCACCCGGAGCGCCGTGGGGAAGACATCGTTGGTCGATTGGTGCAGGTTGAGATCGTCCAGGGGACTGACCCGGCCATAGTCGCCCTTGGCACCACCCAGCAGTTCCAAGGTACGGTTGGCCAGGACCTCGTTGACGTTCATGTTGGCGCTGGTGCCGGCGCCGCCTTGCAAGGCATCGACCACCACCCAAGCCACCAGCCCGCCTGCGGCCATCTCCCGGCAGGCGGCCAGGATGGCCTCGGCCTTGGCCACGTCGTCGGCCCAGGCACCGAGACGGTGGTTGGTCTGGGCGGCAGCCAGCTTGACCAGACCCAGGGCGCGAACGAGCTCGGGATGAATCGGCCGGCCGGCCAGGGGAAAATTGTCGAGCGCCCGCAGGGTATGGATACCCCACAGGGCCTCGGCCGGAATCTCCCGCGCGCCTAGGGCATCGGTTTCAGTTCGGGTGGAGACCATACCGTTCACTCATACCCAGGGAATGACCCCGGTCAGCACTGATATTCAGATTCATGGCGCATAGTGTACGCCGGACCCAAGGGGCGGCCAAGGGAAAAAAGGCCGCCCCACGGAATCGACCGGACTCCGGTATCAACCCAATACCGGAGTCCACGCAGCACATGCAGGAGTAGGGAAGCGTTGTCGAAGTTGCCCAGCACCATGAAACCTGTGCCTTCCAATAGGACCTGAAACGTTCCCCCGCAGCACGGCAGCCTGTCGCGTGAGCCGCCATGCCACGGAAGAACGGAAACGAAAAAACACCCCCGCCGGAGACAGGGACGAACACCGGCGGAGGCTGGGGGATTGACACGATCAGCAGGCGTCCACCCGGATCGACCCGGTTGACGCCTGGGCCAGCTCGGCATGGATGGCGTTCACCACCTTCTCCAGGGTGGCCTGGGAGATGATGGTCTCGCCGACCGCCACATTGGGCCCCTCGCCGCACAGCTCAAAGCAGAAGGAGGCCTGCACCTGCACCCGGTCGCCGAGGTCATTGGCCTCGACATGCTTCATCAAGCCCTGGACGATGGCCTGGGAGTTGCGCAGGAAACAGCCGGTACCGGCACAGACCCGGACGATGAGCGGACCATCGCTCGTCTCCTTGGCCTTGGCCAGGGCCACATCCTCGCTGCCGGCGCGGCGGCGGTGGTGATAATGGGTATGGAGCAGGCGATGGGCGTCGCGGCTGCCCGGCTCGCCCAGATATTTCTGATAGCACTCGCCCACAAAGTGGTTTTCCTGGGAGCAGTGGAGATCGAGCAATCGGTCGGTGTTGTACAGCCACTCGCTGCGTATCCGCCGCCGTTCGGCGATATCGCGGCCGACCGGTTGGCCGGCGCCGCCGATGCACCCTCCGGGGCAGGCCATGACCTCGACCAGATCGACATCGAGCGAACCGGCGAGGATCCGGTTCATCACCTCGCGGGCCTTGGCCAGGCCATGGACAATGGCCAGCTTCAGCTCCAGGCCGCCGACCTCGGTGCGGATGATCCGCAGGGCCTGTTCGCCGCGGATCTCCTCGAATTCCGGGTCGACCGGATTCTGGCCGGTGATCTTGCCCACGGCATAGCGGAGCACCGCCTCGGTGACGCCGCCGGAGTTGCCGAAAATGACGCCGGCCCCGGTCTTGAAGCCCATGGGCATGTCGAAACTGGCCGGATGGAGCTTGGTCAGGGTCAGGCCCGACTCCTCGATCATCCGCGCCAGCTCCTGGGTGGTGAGCACAAAGTCGACATCCGGCACGCCGGCGGTTTTGAATTCCGGTCGCCTGGCCTCGAATTTCTTGGCCGTGCAGGGCATGATCGCCACCATGACGATGTCTTTTCGTTCCCGGCCGAGCTGGGCCGGCAGGGTATGCTTGACCAGGGAGCCCATCATCTGCTGCGGCGAGCGGCAGGAGCTGAGGTTGGCCAGCAGTTGGGGGAAAGATTGCTCGGCGAACTTGACCCAGCCCGGACAGCAACTGGTGAACAGGGGCAGCCGCTCGCCGCTGGTCTTGCGGGCCATGAACTCATTGGCCTCCTCGATCACGGTGAGATCGGCGGTGAAGCTGGTGTCGTAGACGATGTCAAAGCCCATCCGTTTCATGGCCGCCACCACCTGGCCGGTGGTGTTGAGGCCATACTCCAGGCCGAACTGCTCGCCGATGGCCACCCGCACCGCCGGGGCAATCTGGGCGACCACCACCGTATGGGGGTCATGGATCGCCTGCCACACCGCCTCGATCTCCGAGGCCGGGGTCAACGCGCCGGTGGGGCAGACCGAGGCGCACTGGCCGCAGTTGACGCATTCGCCGACGCCCAGATCCCGGCCAAAGGCGGGCAGGACCGCCGCCTCGTGACCGCGAAAGGCGAAGTCAATGGCGCCGACCGACTGGATTTCGTCGCAGAAGCGGACGCAATCGCCGCAGAGCACGCACTTGTTGGGGTCGCGGGTCAGGGCTGGGCTGGAGGTATCCACCGGCTTGGGCTGGTGGATGGAACGGTAGCGGATCTTGGTGATGCCGAGACGGCGGGCGATATCCTGCAACTGGCAGGAACCGCTGCGGACGCAACTGGTGCATTCCCGGTCGTGGTTGGCCAGGAGCAGTTCAATGGAGATCTTGCGGATCTCGCGCAATTCCCGGGTGTTGGTGCGCACCACCAGCCCCGGCTCCGGCGGCGTCGAACAGGCCCCAAGGATGCCGCGGCCCTCGACCTCGACCAGACAGAGGCGGCAGGCGCCGTAGACGCTGAGATCGGAGTGATAACAAAAGGTGGGCAGATCGATGCCGGCCTTGCGGACCAGTTCCAGCAGGTTCTTCTCGCCCTCGATGACCACGACCCGGCCATCGATGGTCAGGTGTGCGGATGGTGTTTTCATCATGCCTGTCCTCCCGGCAAGCCCTCGACTGCCCCGAATTTGCAGGACGCCAGGCAGGCCCCGCACTTGATGCACTTGTCCTGATCGATCACATGCGGCTGCTTCAACTCGCCGCTGATCGCCTCGACCGGGCACTTCTTGGCGCACTTGCCGCAGCCCTTGCACTTGTCCGCATTGATCCACGGCTGCCGCAGGGCCTTGCACTGACCCGCCGGGCAGACCTTGTCCCGAACGTGGGCCTCGTACTCGGCGGCAAAATGGCGCAGGGTGGAGAGCACCGGGTTGGGCGCGGTCTTGCCCAGGCCGCACAGGGAACCCTTCTGCACCGCCAGGGCCAGTTCCTTTAAGAGCGGCAGGGTGGTTTCGTCCGCCCGCCCCTCGATGATGTCGTCCATCAGGGCCAACATCTGGCGGGTGCCCTCGCGGCAGAGCACGCACTTGCCGCAGGACTCGCGCTGGGTGAACTCCATGAAGAACCGGGCCACCGCGACCATGCAGGTGTCCCGGTTCATGGCCACCAGGCCGCCGCTGCCCACCATGGCGCCGACGCTGCGCAGGGAGTCGAAATCCATGGCCAGGTCGAGATGTTCCTCGGTCAGACAGCCGCCGGAGGGACCGCCGATCTGCACTGCCTTGAAGCCGGCCGGATCGATGCTGCCGTCGGTTCCGGTCACGCCGCCGCCGATGTTGTGGACGATCTCCCGCAAGGTGGTGCCAAAGGGCACCTCGATCAGGCCGGTATTGGCGACATGGCCGGTGAGGGCAAAGGTCTTGGTGCCGGGCGATCCGGCGGTGCCCAGCTCGCGGAAGCGCGCCGCCCCTTCCCGGACGATGCGGACCGCGTGGGCCAGGGTCTCGACGTTGTTGATGATGGTCGGTTTGCCCCACAGACCGGATTGGGCCGGAAACGGCGGCTTGGGCCGGGGCATGCCGCGCTGGCCTTCGATGGAGGCGATCATCGCGGTCTCCTCGCCGCAGACAAAGGCGCCGGCCCCCTCCATGATCTCGCACCTGAGATTGAGGCCGGAACCGAAGACGTTCTCGCCCAGGATGCCGCGCTCGACCGCATCCCGGACCGCCCGCCGCATCCGCTGCACCGCCAGCGGGTATTCGGCGCGGACATAGACCAGGGTCTCGTCGGCGCCGATGGCCCGGGCGGCGATCATCAACCCCTCGATAACGCTGTGGGGATTGCCCTCCATCACGCTGCGATTCATGAAGGCACCGGGATCGCCCTCGTCGGCATTGCAGATCACGTACTTCTTGGCGCTCGCCCGGCGGCGGGCCGCCTCCCATTTGCGGCCGGTGGGAAAACCGCCGCCTCCCCTGCCCCTTAAACCCGATTCGGCGATCTCCGTGCAGATTGCCTCGGGGCTCAGCTCCACAAAGGCCTTTTTTGCCGCGGCATAACCGCCATGGCGCAGGTATTCATCGAGGTTCTCCGGATCGATCATGCCGCAGTCGCCGAGCACGAACCGCTGCTGGCGGGTGTAGAAGGGGATGTCGCCGGTGCCCGTGCAGGTGCGGCCGGTGGCGGGCTCGCAGTAGAGCAGCCGCTCGACCACGCCGTTACCGATCAGGCTGGTGGCGATAATCTCGTCGACATCGCCGGGCTTGACTTGGGTGTAGAGGATATTCTCCGGCAGCACCGTCACCAGGGGGCCCATCTGGCAAAAGCCCTGGCAGCCGCTGCGGGTGATGGCGGTTTTGTCCTGATTGTCGTCTTCCGCCCGAAGTTCCAGGATTATCGGCAGGTTTCTCTCCCGCATCCGCTCCTGAAAGGCGGCATACACCTTCAGCGCGCCGTTGGCGACACAGCCGGTGCCGGCGCAGATCACCACCCGGCGCAGGGCGCCCATCAGGGGATCGGGGTGACTGGTTGCTTGCTGCCTGGCGCTCATGAAATCACCTTCTCCCGTTCCTCGATCTCGTCGATCATCTTGACCGCCGCCGCGGGCGTCATCTGCCCGTGCACCTCCTCGTTGATCACCACCACCGGCGCCAAGCCGCAGGCACCAAGACAGGCCACCGTTTCCACGGTAAAGAGCATATCCTCAGTGGTGGTGCGCTTGCTTGACAGCCCCAGGCGCTTGTAAATGGCCTCCAGGATGGGGAGGGACCGCTTGACGTGGCAGGCGGTGCCGTCGCACAGCCGGATGCAGTATTTGCCCTTGGGTTCCAGGGCGAAGTGGGAATAGAAGGTGGCCACGCCGAAGACCCGCGCCGGCGGCACTTCCAGGCCGGTGGCGACAAAGGTGAGCACGTCTTCGGGCAGATACCGGTACTCCTCCTGGACGGCCTGGAGGATCGGTATCAACCGTTGCGGCTGGTTGCCGTTCTCTTCAAGGATGGCGCACACCTTTTCGAATCGGCGCGCCGGGTTTTGCGGGATCGCATCCTGCGCAAGTGCGGTCATGATGGGGAGACTCCTTTTAAACGGGACTCGGTCAGCTTTCTCGTCATTTTTTGCGACAAGACCGCCAGCGAGCAGTACAGATCTTCATTGGTGACAATGACGCGGTCCGGCACCTGGATCTTTGCCGGCGCGAAATTCCAGATGGCCAACACGCCTCCTTGCACGAGCAGGTCGGCTGCCTGCTGCGCCTCGGCAGCGGGAACGGTGATGATGCCGAAGCGAACGCGCATCCGGCGCATCAGATTCGGGAGCTTGCTGATATGGCGGACATGCTTGCCGTGAATGACCCGGTTGCATTTGCCCGGGTCGACGTCAAAGGCGGCCACGATATTGAGGCCGCATTCGGCGAAGCCGGCATAGCCCATCAACGCCTCGCCCAGACTGCCGGCCCCCACGAGAAAAGCCTCGGTGAGGTTGTCCCAGCCGAGAAATTTTTCAATGGCACAGATCAATTCGTTGATATCGTACCCCACCTTGGGCCTGCCCACCGTTCCGGTCATTTCGATGTCTTTGCGGATTTGGGTGGGATCCAGTTTCAGTTCCGCCCCCACCATATTGCAGGAGACCCCCGTGCGGCCATTGTCGCGCAACTGTTTCAAGAGGCGGTAGTACAGCGGCAAACGACGCAGGGTCGGCTCGGGAACGCTTTTGGCACCCTCCCGGACCGCTCGCCCGATGGACTCATTCATGATCACTCACCCCGAAACGGACTATAAAGAAAGAAGTACTGATTTCCCCGCCCCTCTTTCTCGATCCGGTTTTATTATAGAGAAAAAATTCTCTATAATTATTTTCTTCAAATTTATCTGTCTTGTCAAGCAACAAATCACTAATAATAATTTATTGTATTATAACATCATGTTAAAAGCACCCCCACTCCCCTTGGCCGTCCGGCACAAAAGTCGTCTCAATGACAACTCGTCAGATCCGACTGACTGAGCACCCTACCACCATGTGGCCCTAAAAGACAGAAAATCGCAGGCCGCGCAAGGCGCCCCCAAGGTGACCGATGACCTTGGGCATGACCAACGCTTGCCGGCTGAACAGTTCACTCTGAAGACGGACGAATCTCTGGCGAGTTGTCCGCTCCCATACGCAAAGATGCCACATTGCCATCAGCCGCTCACAGGCTTATCCCCTTGCGCACTATTTGTTATTGACACATTACTGTTAGTAACAGTAATGTGTCTTTCACATCTAAACCTCACTGTACTCCGGAAGCGATATGCGTTCACTTTCCCTGGTGCTTTTTACCCTGGCAGCTATTGCGGCGTCTTGGGCCAAAGATAGTCGGCGGACCAGGCATGCCCTGCTCATCAGCTATCACTCCTTTCGCGCCTTGATGCCGAATCTTTTGGGCATGGTCGGACTGATCGGGTTGATTCTTGCAGTGGTCCCGCCCCAGACGTTAAGCCAATTGTTCAGTATCCATGGGCCACTGGGTTATTTCGTGACCGCAGCCATAGGCGTTATCATTACCATACCCGCGCCTATTGCCTACCCTCTTGCGGGTTCGTTGCTGAAGATGGGGGTCAGTCTGGCCACCCTGGCAACCTTCATTACCACCCTGACCATGGTCGGCACGGTCACCGCGCCGATGGAGATCAATTACTTCGGCAAGCGGTTTACCCTGGTGCGACAGGGGTTGAGCCTTGCCTTGGCCATTGCAGCCGGGGCCTTCATGGGGGTGTTGCTGCCATGATCAACGGACTGAAAAGATGCTGGCTCGTCGCAGCGGTGGCGATCGTTAATGTGGGGTTGATGCTCTCAGGATCATCCCTGGGGGTGGTATCCTTTCAGCAGGCTTCCACCTTCTTATGGGAAGTCCTGCAAATATTACCGCCTGTTACCATCCTGATGGGCCTTTTCGACGTGTGGGTGCCGCGACCTCTGGTTGAACAAAACATCGGCAAGAATTCGGGATTGCGCGGCATCCTGTTCGCCATCCTCCTGGGAACGGCTGCGGCTGGTCCCATCTATGCGGCTTTCCCGGTGGCCCTCTCGCTCCTCCGGAAAGGGGCACGGATGGCCAATATCGGAATTTTTCTCGGAGCATGGGCCACCATCAAACTTCCGATGATCATTATGGAAAGTACTTTTATCGGCCTGCGGTTTGCGATACTGAGGCTGGCTATCACTCTGCCAGGCGTTATCGGTGTAGGCATACTGCTGGAACGTTTGGTGCCGTTGGCAACCTTGCCGCCCTCCAAGCAAGCCGCTCTCCACTCCCTGACACAACACGATTATGCGGAATAAAAGAAAAGGACAACATTACCGTCATACCCCGGCATTCATCCTCTTGCTCCTGGCCCAAGCTGATGCGTATGGCGCTTCCCTGCTCAACCGGCTTGAGAACGAACTCCCCAACTATCGCACAGACAGCGCCATTATTTATCGGACCTTGCAGGATTTGGAAAAAGCTGGAGCGGTGGAGTCCTACTGGGACCACGAACAGAGCGGACCGGGAAGGAAATGGTACAGGATCACCGAGATCGGCAAAGAAATTTTAAAAGAATTCCGAAAGGATATCGCCATGCGGCATCAAAATTTGTCCTATTTTCTCACCACCTATGATGCGTTCTTTCAAAACAAACCCTGATGTTTTTCTCAATAAAAAGTCCAAATGGAGGTGCATTATGCGATTCAATCGAACCATCCCTCAATTTCTTGTCCTCTTCCTTATCCTGTTTTGCGGATATGGCGAATCTAATCTCTCCCCCCAACAGCTTTTCGCAGCCGAGCAGGCCAACGAATACATCGACAACATCTTTTCGAGTCGACCTGGAGTAGATCTGAATAAATACAAACGAAAATGGCTTGATCTCGTCTATGCAAATCAATCTCCTTACCAGGCTCTCGATATTTATCTGCCCGATGAGGGGAAAGGTCCGTTCCCGGTTATTGTTGCCCTTCATGGTGGTTCATTTGTGAAGGGTGATAAACGGGATTTCCAGATAGTCCCCATGCTGGAGGCGCTGAAATGGGGGTATGCTGTGATTCCAGTCAACTACCGATTAAGCCCCCAGTCTGTTTTTCCAAGCCAAATCCAAGATGTCAAAGCTGCCATCCGGTGGATTCGGGCCAATGGCGACAACTATTCACTCTCCACCCAAAAAATCGCTGTCTGGGGAGATTCAGCAGGCGGGAATCTGGCAGCACTCGCCGGAACTTCAGCAGGAGTGAAGGCATTGGAAGACACGACTATGGGCAATCCTGAACAGGACAGCCGTGTGGATGCGGTCATTGATTGGTATGGGCCAATCAACTTCCTAAGTATGAGCAGCCAGTTACAGCAGAACAAACAACCCCCGCGCAAGGGGAACTCCAGTTACATCGGCAAGTCAAAGGACGAGGCGCCGGAACTGTACGCTGCGGCAAGCCCCGCCACCTACATCCACTCCGGGATGCCGCCATTTTTCATTCAACATGGGAATGGGGACATTGTGATCCCGGTCCAGCAGTCGATTGAACTTGCTCACCAACTGGAGATCACCATGGGCAAGAACGGCATCACCCTTGATATCCTTGATAGGGCCAATCATTTGGACGAACGGTTCACCACAGCCGATAATCTCGACAAGGTGCGGAAGTTTCTTGATGCCGTAATCAATTGAGCTGAAAGAGTTTCAACCGATCGGGTATCTGCAGGATAACGACTACAAATCAAATGAAAAGGCCCCGGAATACTCCGGGGCCTTTCTTGTTACGCGGACATCATCGAGAATCTTTACTTCTCGATCTTACATCTTGAAAGTACCGTCCTTGTGGTTGGTAATGGTGGCGTCAAGGAAGCGGACTTTGTAGCCTTTTTCCTTGAGTACGTTATAGGCCATTTCCGAACGGGCCCCGGTGGAACAATACAAGACCAGTTCCTTGTCTTTCGGAATCTCGGCAAGGCGATCGGCCACATCACCGGCAGGGATATTCATCGCCCTCTGGATCTTACCGGTTTCCTCGACCTCTTCCGTGTTGCGGACGTCAATGATCTGGATAGTGTCCGGGACCTTCTTGGCAAGGGATGCAAACTCGGCAACCGGAATGCTGCCGGCCTTCGGCTTGGGAACGTAGACTACTTTATTTGACAGCTTGCCGGTCTCCACCGCATAATTGGCGGTTTGCCAGGCATCGTAGCCGCCGATCAGCACCCGCACTCCCGGGTAGCCTGCCTTGACGAGCTTCATTGCTGCTTTTTCGGCGCGACCATCACCTTTGGCATCATAGACGACAATCGGGGGCTTCATTTCCTTTTTTGGGAATGACTTCAACGCTTTTTCAATATCTTTTTCCGGGATGTTCACTGCGCTCTTGATGAAGCCCTTCCTGGCTTCCTTGCCATCTCTCACATCAAGCAAGACGAAAGAGAGTTCCTTGTCGAGCCACGCCTCCTTGAGGGCCTGTGAACTCAGGACACTGGCATTACGCTTGTTCCACTCGGGCATGCCTTCGAGGAATACCTTGACATTAGTGTAGCCGATTTTCTCTGCCTCACGGGCAGAGGAAGGACTGAGCGCTCACGTGACCCCCGCACAATAATAGACAATCAGTTCGTTCTTATCTTGAGGGAGCTTGCCGAGATTTTTCTGAAAAGCGGGAAAGGGGATATTGATCGCGGTCGGGATCGCTCCGTCCTGGAACTTCAGCGGCGGCCGGGCATCGACAAGGGTGTATTTTTCCTGTCCGGCAATAAGCTTTTCCACCCCTTCGACACTCATTCTTTTCTCGGCCGCCACGGTCATTTTCGGCTTGATGGAAATTTCGGATATGCTCTTGGAGCCATTCGCTGCCTCCACATAAGCTACCCGTACCTCATGCCCTTTTTTGATGTCGCGCAGGGATTTTTCGATGTCGCTAGGTGTTGAGCCATTGATGATAGTCAGCTTGTCCTCGTCAAACTTGACCATTTCGGTTGAGGCATCCAACTTGAGTTGGATCACCTGTGACTTCATCGAAACATCGTCAAAAAATGCCCGCATTTGCCCGTTCTCCGGCGCATGGCAGACGGCACAGGATTTGACATCCTTTGCCTTAGCTGGCGGCGCTTGCTCCGCGGCCAACGCTGCCGACGCTATCATCAGCGTGGCTGCAGTTAGACCGGCAAGCGTTTCTCTTGATTTGCCCAACCTCATGGTTTTTTCCTCCTTTCGTAGTTTCCTGCCCTGACAACCTGGCTCTTTGCAATTTTCCATGTGCACAAGCTGGTTCTGGTGCCTGTGCGCAACGTTGCTGGCTATCGAGAATCCGCTCAACAGAATGAGAGCGGTTCACGCGTCCATCAGTTGGTCCACAGCAAAAGGCATGCCACGTTGTCGGAGGCTGTTGCGTCGGTGAAAATGCGTTGGAGGGAGGAATCAGTCGCGAAGAAGACCGTAGCGATGCATTCGGTTCCAGACGGTCACCCTGGAAACGCCAAGTATCTTTGCCGCCATCGATTTATTGCCTCTGGCCTGCGCCAAGGCCTGGAGCAGCTCCTGTTTTTTTTGTTCGTCGGCAGGGATGGTGGCGGCTGGAAGCGGGACGACCGCCTGGGTCAGATCCGGCGGCAGGTGGAGCGGTTCAATGTACCCGTCGGTGCAGGTCACAAAGGCGTAGGCAAAGGCGCTTTTCAGTTCCCGGACATTGCCCGGCCAGGGGTAGCGGACCAAAGTCCGCATAGCCTCAGGGGAAATGCCGAGAATCGGTTTATTGCTTTTCAATTGGAGATGGCGAAAGAAACTTTCCGCCAGCAGGGGAATGTCTTCGGGCCGTTTCCGCAGGGGCGGCAGTTCGATGGGCAGGACATTGATGCGATAATACAAATCACTGCGAAACATCCCCTTCTCGACTGATCCCTTGAGATTCCGGTTGGTGGCAGTGATGATTCGTACGTCCACAGGGATGGGGCGGTTGTCGCCGACCCGCTCAATAATCTTCTCTTCCAGGACCCGAAGCAGCTTGACCTGGATCGATTGAGGCAACTCCCCGATTTCGTCGAGAAAAATATCGCCGCCTTGGGCCGCCTCAAACCGCCCTTGCCGGTTTTGATACGCGCCGGTAAAGGCTCCTTTGACATGGCCGAAAAGTTCGCTTTCCAGCACCGATTCGTTGAGTGCGGCGCAATTCACCTGAATGTACGGCCGGTTCTTTCGGGACGAATGGCGGTGAATGGCCTGGGCAGCCAACTCCTTGCCGGTGCCGCTTTCCCCGAAAATGAAGGCAGGGGCATCGGAGGCGGCAACATTGGCCAGGAGGTCGAAGGTACGGCGCATGACCGTCGACGTCCCGATCATGCCATGAAAGGCGTCCTCGGCTTGCAGATCGTGGCGAAACGCCTCGATCTGACTCTCTTTTTCCATCAACTCGGTGATATCCGCCCACGTCTCGACCGCGCCGATGGTCACCCCGAGTTCATCGCGTAATACCGAGGCGTTTTTCATGGCATGGACAAGACTGCCGTCTTTTTTGGTTAAATGGCATCTCCGCATGGAGACCGTACTATCACGAAAAAGCAGACACCAATGCTGGTTGGTGGAATCGTAGATCCTTTCGCAACTGCTGCACTTCAGGATGGAGCAGTTGCAGCCAAGGAGTTCGTCGCGTTCATAACCGGTCATTTCAGTAAAGGCTCGGTTAACCGAAACGATGATGCCCCCAGGGTCGACCATCATGACTCCATCATGAATGATGTCAACAACTGTTTCCCAATAGCGGTTGAGGGTCTTGTCTTCCATGAAGTCTCTCGTGCATAATGATTAAACATGTGTTTAAACAATTTTACACCAGTTAAACAGATAGACAAGGAGAATGCGAGCAGATTTCTTGCAATCGGGCAGGAGGCGGAATTACTTCCGCTGTCCTTCCACACCACCGTACCTGCGGTTTCGCATACGGTGGTTCATGAAGCGTGTTGAAGTCGATGGCGCCGGCTTATAAGCGGCACCAGCCCGAGCTTGTCGATGCACGATTCCCGAAGGGCCTTGTGCAGGTGGGAGGTCCCTGAGAACCGCCAGGGGTAACGCCGTAAGCAACAAAAACCGTGGTCATGGCAAAGGTTGTCGGCCTGGAGATGACATTCTCCAACTCATGAAAGAGCGCTGTTGCTTGAGCATCGCATTCACCGGCGCGCTCCAGCACTTGGCGTTTGAAACTGTAGACAATCGAAAAAAAAGCGTGCCGCCCAAGAGCTGACGCCGTTATTGGGACATGCTTCACGCTGACTTCCAGCAGCCCGCTCTCTTGCATGTATCCATAGAGTTTCCGGCCGACATGTCGATCGCCACCGGCGGCGGCCTGGGCACCGGCAATACGCTTTTCAAGCTCCTCCAGTCCTGCCGGCGCCGGATACACGATATTCGTCCGGTCATCGACATCGACCACAACCACAACCCCTCCTGGACGGGTTACCCGTCGCATCTCCCCCAGGACTTCCAAAGGATTGGGCAGATGCTGAAAGAGAAGCCGCGCGTAGCTGAAGTCCACCGCGCCGTTGTCCAAGGGAATCCGGTCACCCGTCCCCTTGAGAAAACGGCACCGTTCGGCAAATCCCTGACTGGCAATGAGCGCTTCGGCTTTGCCTCGCAACTGATCTTCTGGCTCCACGCCGATGACCAAGGCCGACGGCAGGCGTTTGGCCAAAAGCAAAGAGGTCATGCCCGGCCCCGAACCAAGATCAAGCACCGTTGCCCCATCCTGGAGGCCGATGCTGTCAAGGACCGAGAATTCGATCTCTTCGCCAATCGTTGCCTGCGCAACCAACCGTTTGAATTCGCTCTCCCGATCACCGAGACTCTCGAAGCGGTACGAATCCAATCGACTATTCATCATCGTCGTGTCCGAATCGTGCGACAGGATGGGACGGCTCTTCCCCACTTGATCAGCCCCAACACCAGGAAGGCAACCGACTGTTTCTGCGAAATGGACAAAACGAGTAGCAAGTATTTTCAATATTTTTTTTGCAAGCGTGAAGCCAAGGGCGGTATCGGCGCGCTCGACACGTTCAAGCAGGTCAGAGGGAAAAAGAAAGGCCTCCGATCTTTCAAGGGCAACAAGGTTCGCTGTCCGCCGTTCTCCGCCCAGGCTGCTTATTTCCCCGAACAATTCCCCAGGTTGAATGACGTTGATGATTCGAGGGGTCCCGCCCGCGGAGTACTCAACCCCGAGACTACCCGAAATCAGCACCCCCATTCCCTGTTCGGTTTCACCGCGACGGTAGATGTGTTCGCCTTGAGAAAAAGTGATTTCCGTGAGACGTTGCCCCACGATCCGCTGTTCGTCCACGGAAAAACCGTCAAAAAAATTTTTGCTTCCCGCTGAAGCATCGTTGAGCATCATGTGGGCCAAACGGGCCCAGAGGTGATGCGGTCTTTTTCGGCCAAAAGCCGGATTCTTGAATGCAGGGAACTGATTGATCAGCATCTGGGCGGTTGTACCCTTGTCGTCAATCGTTGGGGGACATAATCGTACCAGCGGACTGTTAATTTCTTCGAGATAGGCTCGATCCCGGGCACAATGGACGATGGGGACACGTATCCCGGCATCGATTCTGAAATTCTCCGTGTAAGGCCGGTAGCCCAGCTGATAGTAGAAAGAAATGAACTGGAGGGCGCAATAGGAAACACCCACCAAAGCCCCTTGATCAAGACAGAGGCCATAGAGCGCCCCAAGAAGGAGCGAAGCCACTGTCCTTCCTCTGGCTTCAGGCGCAACGGCAAAATGCGAAAGGTAGTAGACGTTCTCTCCGCCGAACAACTTGATCAACTCGGCTGTCCGGAGTTGCTCCTGGAGCTTCTTGGGAAGAGCTGTATTGCCGAGCATGTTGACCCGAACGCACCCTTGTATCCGACCCGACGGGTCGACAGCAACAAAGTGTTGCGCCGTTTCATCAAGCGCGTCGTGCAAAAGACGGTGTTCATGATCCATCCCGTCCATGGATCGACGGAATTCATCCGACCAAATCTCGTACAAAAACCGATAGATACCCTCTCGTTCGCGCCCGTTTTTCGGTCGAACCACCTGAATACTCATGCCTTTCTCCAAAGGATGACGCCTTGGAACTTGAAAGAAAATTGCATACTCATTGAGGATGCGCTTGTTATTTATTTCGCGGCCATCAATCGTAGCGGTGAATCGTTTGGGTGAGGGCTTCGCGAACCTTGGCGGCGAACTCTTTGATCGAGAACGGTTTTTGGATCATACAGACATCCTTGTCCAGGAACCCCCGGTCAGAAATAATATTTGCCGTGTAACCAGACATATACAACACCGGCAATTCAGGAAAAAGAGCCCTTATCCGATTGGCCAGATCGCGTCCGTTCAATTCCGGCATAATCACATCGCTGACTAATAAATCAATCGATTCTGGATGTTGTTCCGCTATCTGGATGGCTTCCGCAGGTGAATTGGCCGCCAGAACCCGGTACCCCAGGTGGTTGAGCATGGTCGCTGCCAACTCGAGAATGCCGATTTCGTCCTCCACAAGGAGTACTGTTTCGTTGTGCCCATACAGTATCTCAACCGGGTTGCTGGAGAGGACTTCATCAGACTGACCGGTGGCCTTCGGCAAATGGAGAGTAAAGGACGTTCCTATACCCGGTTCACTCCTGACAGTAATCATTCCTTGGTTCTGCCGGACAATACCATAGACGGTTGCAAGGCCTAAACCTGTCCCTCGGCCAATAGGCTTGGTGCTGAAAAAGGGTTCAAATATTTTGTCGATCATCTCCCTTTCTATACCTATGCCGTTATCGCTCACCACCATTTGCACGTATTCTCCAGGAACGAAGCCTTGGTGCAGAGCACAATACGCCTCATCGACTTCGATGTTCGCAGTCTCAATAACCACCTGCCCAACACCATTGATGGCGTCTCTGGCGTTAACGCAAAGATTGGCGAGAATTTGATCGATCTGGGAGGGATCAATCTGGATGGGCCAGACCTGCTTGCACGGCTTCCAGACAAGTTCGACATCCTCCCCAATCAGGCGCTTCAGCATGTTCAGCATGCTGTTGACGGCTTGGTTGATGTCCACTATCTGGGGAGTAACGGCCTGGCATCGGGCAAAAGCGAGAAGCTGGCGGGTCAGGTCCATGGACCGGCGGCCGGCAGTGTAAATTTGTTGAATATAATTATATAACAAATCTCCCTTCGCTAGTTTTTCGAGAGCCAGTTCGGCATATCCCATGATGACATTGATCATGTTGTTATAATCATGGGCCACCCCCCCTGCCAATCTACCGACGGCCTCCATCTTCTGAGCCCTGACCAGCTGATTTTCCATGTTCATCCGGTGCTGTTCCGCTTGCCCAAGACGCAGACTCATTTCATTGAATTCTTTGACCAATTTGGAATAGGTTTTGGTCGAGGACGATTCAACACGATAGGAAAAATTGCCATCACCAATCTGTTGAAAAGCCTGAAGCAAACCCTCGGCTGCGACCTCTTCCATGGATGATTCCGGCAACCCGCAAAAAAGGGTCCATTCGACGCCGGGGACATGCGTGTAGCAGAAGATCCATTGAGCACCAGCGGCATCGGTTATCGACAACACATCCCCTTCTTCCCCGAGGATCTTGCCCAGATCGATATCTGCCCACTGTCCGCCCTGTTCCGTCAGTGGATGCAGAAAAACCTGCCCCTTGGGCTGATCGATTTCGGCGCGCAAGTTATCATGAAGCAAAAGCATGCCCTTTTTATCGACAATGAATTGCATTTGATCGGGAAAGGGTTTGGTGAGGTCAAAATCTCGATACAGGTAGCGCATTGGCAGATCGATACTCCACAGGCCGATAAATTCATCGCTGCGCCAGACAGGAATTGAAATGGAAAGGATCAGTCCTTCACCGGCGTAATCTATGGTGGGCGGCGTCCATTGAATCTGCCGTTGAGGATTGTTTCCGGGGCAAACGGAGCGGTGGGTGTGATAGGTTGTCCAGTCGAAATTACTGGGAATTGCCGTGCGTTGATCAATATATGGATATTGCAGGGCGGTATTGCCGGCATCCTGATAATAGATCCAGCCCACATCCCCCAAACGATCATGGATGTGTTTGAGATGAGGACCGATACCACGATGACAGTACAGATGCCGACGCGCCCTGGAGTCTGTGCGCAAATCCTGTCCCCAGGAAAAACTGATGGCATCAGCCGGCGCGTCCCCCTTCCTGAAAGCTTCAAGCAAGATTCTACTTTGAAAAAATCCGTCCTCATCTACAGCAAAATCTTCGGCTTGCAGCCAGGCGTCTATATTCTCCTCAGTCTCCGGATTGAGGTTCAAGAGGAGCAGCGTGGTCCGCTGAAGTTCTTCAAGGGCGTTGCTTAGACGGTCTATCTGTTGGGTAAGAACAGCACGATACCGAGTAAGATGCCATCGAATAGCTTCAATTTCGTTCATGTGCCCCTCATTTTGCTGGATGGAACTCTCGCCCGGATTATTCACGAAGAAATGCAAAAAGGAATGAGGACATGTGGTAATATGTTGTAATCGCTAAAGAACAACGAACTATCCCAGAGGCCCTCATTAAAGCAATGTGCCACGAACGGTTTGAGTTGCAAAGTTTTTTCGACAAGAAGATAGTCGGCGGTTTCGATGGTGGCGCGATCGGCGCCGACGGCGGCAGTTCTTAGCTGCGGGAACTCGATCTCCGCCATCATGTTGTTACTGAGCTGACGAGCGGTTCCCTGCGGGACTGCCGGACCGCGAGCCGAGCCCCCATCAGACCTTGGAGACGCTGCTCAAGTAATGGGTCTACTGGACCACGAGGATACCAACGACCATGACCGGCTCCGCCAGGACCCGGCCTTGAAAGCGGCCTGCGGCGCCTTGCCTGCCAGGCGATCCGCAGATGCTCGACGACAGCATCTCTGCCCATCAGCAAGATGGAGAACAGGGGGATCGGGAAGTTGAGGAACGGCGTCAAGGCGGATCGGCCGAGCTTCGGCAAGCCCCCCATCCTTCCCTCTAGGCATCAAGAAATGATGAAAAAAAGAGGGCAACAGAACATTACCCCGCCTCTTTATTCCCTGCACTGCCGCAAGGCAAGATAACATCGAACACTGTTTGCCCCGGCCTGGAACACACCGTTATCATGCCTCCATGGGCATGGATAATCCCGTAGGAAACAGATAACCCAAGACCGGTTCCCTCAACTTCGGCCTTGGTAGTGAAAAAAGGTTCAAAAATATGACCCAACGTTTCAGGCTGGATTCCAACGCCATTGTCCTCTATGGATATTTTCACCGAACCTTCATGCAGTTCCGTGATGACGGTCAGCAAATTTTCTAATGATGCCATGGCCTCAATTGCATTGAGCAGCAAATTCACAAACACCTGCCGTAACTGATCTTCAACGGCCACAACCATGATATCACGATGGTCATATTTTTTAACAAGTTCAACTTTTTTTCTTGCCAGCAAGCTGCGATGAAAAACAAGCAGGTCATCCAACATGCCATGAAGGCTGAATTGTTTCCTTCTCCCTGAAGTTGGCCGATTAAACCGTTGCAGATCACGAATGAGTCCCCTCATCCGATCACATTCTTTTTCAGCTGCTTCCAATGTCTTTTTGTCGTCCGCAGCAAGATATAATTGTTGATGTACATCGCGAACAGCGAACTTCACGCCTAATAACGGGTTGCCAAATTCATGGGCAATTGAAGAGAGCAGCTTACCTATGGTCTCCATCTTCTGCGCATGATGCAGTTGGCTTTCAAGTTTCTTTTGCCCAGTGATATCTCGCGCAAAATGAAGGAGCGCCGGGGCATCACCCCATGATATCGGAACGGCATTGAGCTGAACCCAGATTTCTCCTGCGTTTTTATTGATGATTTTAAAGGAAGAGGTCATCGATGCTCTTTCTCCGCTCATCGTTTCTTGCGAATTTTTGCGGATCATATTCTTATCATCGGGATGGATGATGTCAAAAAACGAAAGAAGGGCCAACTCTTCTTCGGTGTACCCTATTGTTTCCAGGCACTTGGGATTGGCAAATTGAATACGCTCATCCTGGGTAATAAAAATGGCGTCATTGGCATTCTCAAAGAGAAGACGATATTTTTTTTCACTTTCGCGCAGTGCTCGTTCCGCCTGCAGACGGGCCTCTTCCTGCTGCTGAAGGGCGGTGGCCATTTCATTGTACCCTTCAATGAGCACGTTCCATTGCCCAACATCATGGCACTCTTCAAGACGATGGGTCAAATCCCCCTCCCGTATTCTATCAAAGGCGGTTCTGATTCTCCGATTGATCGCCTCGACCAAACAGCATTTGGGAACTGTCGCAAAAAAAATCCAATTAATATCAGGAACAACCCCATAATACGCCAACAGATCCTGACCATCGCCTCCCTTTAATTGTAGTTTTCCTGCTTTCGATTTCATGATCTCTGTCAGATCAAGATTATTGAAGCCACCGCCAAGTTTTTTTATATTCTCCTGAAAGAAGCTTCCTTTTTCCTTGTCGATTTTCAAAGAAATCGAGGGATGGGCGACAATGGCTCCTTCGTGGTTGATCAAAAAATTTTCCTGCCCCGTCACATACGTCTCTATGATGTGGTCCTGAGAGAGATGGCGCATCGGGATATCGATGCTCCACAGGCCGATGAAGGCGTTGTTCTGATAGACAGGAATGGAGACTGAAAGGATGAGCCCTTCACCGGCATAATCTATGGTTGGGGGAGTCCAACGGATGGATCGGTCAGGATTGGAAGAGGGATCAACGGAAACATACGTGTGATAGGTTGACCAGTCAAAATCAGGAGTTATAGCTGTTATTTGATCGATATACGGGAATTGAATCGCAGTATTGGTGATGTCCTGATAATAAATCCAGGCTATGCCCGGCAGGCGGGAATGTATTTCATGCAGGAATGGCCCTAAATTTCGCAGACAATACATTCTGAAACATGCTTCGGGGTGATCCTTGAGGTTCGGATTCCATGAATAGCTGATGGCATCCTCCGGGGCCCTTCCTGACCGAAAACGCTCTAGGAGTGGAAGGCTCAGCCAAAATCCATCGGCATCAATCCCGAAACCTTCATTCGCAAACCAGTCATCGACAGCGGCAGGATCAAGCCGCTTTTCCTGGAGCAGGGTAAGTGAAAGTCGCTTGAGTTCGAACAGCGCATCGTAATACCGGGTAATGTTCGTTGCCAACAAGGCAACCGTTCGATTCACCTGCTGTTGTATTAGTTCAGACTCCTTCATACCCCTCTAATCACCTGACAATCTACTTGTCGCCAACCAGTAATCGGCAGGCCCCTTGCTCTTATCCAAGTTATATACCACCGGCAGGGCCGGTGGCTTGAATTCCTGAACCGCTCAAAGCGGTTGAAAACCTGGGGCCACCTAAAGGCGAGGTGGTCCGCAATAGTGGACATTCTAATGGGGCCAGACGGCATCACGCGGTGACCGAAGTAACCCGGCAGCTCATCGCATGCAGAAGACCTGAGGATGCTGACCATTGTGCCGATAAGTCTCAGCACAGAGAGGTCACCTCTGTCAGTTGCGAGTCGTTTTATGAGACGATCCCTTATTTAGCCTCCTTGGTCTTCTCGGCCTTGGCCATCAACTTTGTCGTTACCCGGTCTGCAATATATTTCAGGAGCTTGTCGCCTGCAAATCCCGCAAACAAGAGAACTAACAGGTAGAGGTAGTGCTGTTTGCCCTCCTTTGCCGTGAGGGTGACCACCGAGAGATCAACCGAGCCTTTCTCTTGTGGCGCACCTTGTTCCGCTCGTTGTTTCGTGGCGGGGATAGTTTCACTGGTCGGGCCAGATAGTCGGGCGGATTCGATCAGCAACGGGCGTTTCTCTTTGTTTGCGCTGACGCAGTTGAATGCGCTGACATCTTCTGACAAAGGGGGATCTATCCTGACCAGGAACTGACTTTCAATCATCCAGAAGGTGACAAGGGCGGCCAAGGCGCCAAGAGTTGGCCTGGCAAGGATATAGTAGGCGGTAGGCATCCAGAAATGGCCTTTGGGGAAAGTCTCCCGCTCTCCGGTAACTATACCGCTTAAAAGGCCGCCAATTGTACCGAGCATCAGAATCTTCAGGGGAGTGAGGCAGGTGTTTTGCGCCATGTCCCACAGAAACAGACCGGTTATTCCGATCAGAAGGACGATGTAACACAGCGCCAATAGTCTGTTCGCCCAGAGATCCCAGAATGAGTTGTCGACAATGGCATTGATCGCTCTGTAGATATTTTTGAACAAATGGCGGACATGCTCAACTTGCTCGGGGTTACAATCGACCTCCGCAGTTTGCTTCATTGATTCGGCGATTCTGATTGACCAATCCTCTTTTTGGGCATCGGGAAGCATACTCATTTTCACCTCCAAATGGAGACGAAGACCATAGCCACCCAGCTCTTCTTTCTCCATCAGGAGGATCATCTCTTCTCCCACTCGGTGCAGGAGCTGCCAGGCAGCCAGTACCTTTTTTACCACATGGACAGGGGGAAAGAGGGCGGCTTCAACCTCATCGAGCTTTTGACGACAAAAAGCAATCGTATCACCTTCGGATTTGGTTTTATTCTCCTTCTTTTCGAAGAGTTCAACCCGGTTCCGGTATTCAAGATACTTGGCGACCAAGGGTTCGACACCGGGGTTGAATTGTTTCGACAGGTGTTTTTTGCCGTTCATGACCCGACTCCTTTAGAAGACGTTAACATCGAATCCGATCGCCCGGCGATGTCGTTCCCAGATGTTGTCGAGCAGCAGGAAATAGCCAAACAACTGATAATTGTATTCTGCAGGATCTACCGAGGTATGAAACGGTTGCCAAGGTACGGTTGAATAGATGAGCTGGCCGAGGAAGAGCCCCTCTGCGATCTCGACCAACTCGTCGAGACATGTCCCTATCGGGGCCGGACCGCCGATCATCGGATAGCGGTAATGGAACTGAAAGACGCGTTTCTTTCTCGCGCCGTGGTTGTTCATCGGGAGAATCGATTCACGATCGGAAACCCCCAGAAAGATGTACCCCTGCCTGACAAAAGGTGATGGGCCTGCATCGGCAAGCTGTTGGATCGAGGGGATCGGCGGATGGTAATTCATGTCCAGCATCCGCATCATGGTATCGCTGATTAGGATACGCGAATCCTGGATGTTGTTGCCGTAAATCCAGTGTTCGGAGGCTTCCTGCTCCCAGAAAGCCCGATCGCTTGCCGACATCCCGTTATCCCATGAACCACTCCGCAGATGCTGAGCAAACGAGCCTTCCTTACTCCAGAAGTGGTCACGGTTTTTCTTTACCAGATCATAGTGGGGCAAACTTGCCGGATGATTTCGGAGTTCGGCCACGCGGTCCGGATAGCGCTCTGCCAGATCGCTGCTTTCGTCGAGCAGCATGCTTAGTTTGCGGCCGCTTATCCGTTCAAATGATTTCCCGGCCCAAGGGAAAATAAACCTGCCGATGGAGGCCCAGACTGCATCAAGGAGGTTGGGCCCGCGCAAGTCACTTTGCAGGAGACAGGCTAGCCCGCTGGGAAAGATGCTGTTGGCGTCGATATTTTCATCAATGCCTTGACGCAGGGAATCACCGCATCCCAGATGAAGGTTCATGGTTGCGCCGTGATAGTAATCAAAGCCGCGGCACGGCTCTTCCTTGCCGTACCAGAAGAGTTTTTCCGGTGCGTCGAAACGGGTGTTGAACCCTCCCCCCTGGCCCTGGAATAATCCGTTCTCAATCCGGGGGGCGATACCGCTCCGAAACAGTCTGTTTAATTGCTCAAAGTGGCGCAGATGGTCATCCAGGGCGCTCTGCACTGCGATTTCTTTTTGAATCCGTTGCAGCATCTGCAGGATCGACTCCTCTTTTTGGAGGAGTTCCCTGACGTCACCATCATCCTCCTTAGGTGATGCTTCAAGGCAGAACGTAGTGAATTTTTTCCTGAGGGCATCATCCTTCCGCCAGCCTGAAATCCACTCGGTTGCAGCGGAGAATTTGCTTCCATCCCCATCGGGCCGACTACCGCGCGTGGGGGGAGCAGTTGGCGAAAGCTGGTCATAGCCGAGTTGGGTGTATCCGCTTTCACCCCGCCGGGGACGCAGGTGCGGAAATGCGTCATCTGCATAGGCCTGCCGTGCGAACGCCGGATCGATCATCAGAAAAAAGCCATTGTTCTGGTAGCCGTACTCAATGTTCGCCAGTCCAGGCTGGTATGGCTTGCCGATCTCTTCCCTCTTTTCTCCCAGGTTGCGAGGGGTTGTCCGCAATGCTCCCAGGCTATAATGGGCGGTCGCCATCACCAACTGACCGAGGTATACCCCATCGGCTATCTGGACCAATTCGTCGATCAGCCGGGTCATGGGATAGGCCGGCTCAAGGGCGGGCCATCGGTAGTTAAGCTGGTAAACCAGTTTGCCTTTCATAGCCGGGACCACGGAACTCCCGGGCTGGGCCAGGAATATCCCGCCGGTCATGCTGTAAGGTATATTTATTTCTTTCTCCAGGTTTTGAGGAAGGAGCTCTCCGCAAAAACCCGAGGCGGAAATATCAGTCGGCCGGGGTTTAAGCCGCCAGACCCGGGTGAGAACAGGGACTCCCAGGTTTTGAAGTAGGTTGGAGTTTGAGGGTTCCCGGAAGAAGTTACGGCCTATCCTGGAGGTGGCGGGAGCGTAGCGTTCCAGCGACTGGGGGTCGTTGTCGGACTTAGCCGCGACCGTTTGACGTGATACCGGCTCAAAGGTCTTTCCCATCCAAAGGCCGGTATGGGCAAAGGTTGCATTCCAACAGGTCGCCATCCATTCCAAAGAGGCAAGAGCCGAACGGTTCCTGCCCAACATCCTGGCAGTGTGACGGAAATAGTCGCTGTCGCGGATGGCAATCGGCACGCCGATCATCGGACCGTCAAGAAGAGCATTCCGGCCACAACTGAAGAGGATGTTCAGTTTCTCGAAGATTTCGTCCCACTGGTCGCGTTGCCGGTTATCGGCGAGAATACGCTGAAATTTTCCCAGCATCCTCAATGCGTTGCCTTGAAGATCGTTAGCGATGACGGCTTCCAACTGTTGGGCCAGCTTCACCTCCTCATCCTTGGAAGCGCAAGGGAAGTTGCGAGGGTCGAGATATTGGCTCATGGTTCGCCTCCGAAAGCGATAGATTGAAAAATTACGCGGCGCAGATACCGTATTTTGGCAAGATATCGTGTGAGACCGTGATGCGATGAAGCTGCAGGGCATCGTGGAACAGCTTCCAATTGTCCTTAAGGAACGAGTCATGATAAGGGTATTCCGGCATATCTCGACTGGTCCCCAGGGCGTCCGCCTTCCAGGAACCTTTGCCGTCTTCGGCATAGGAGATGGTTACAGAACCAAAGCTAAAAAGGCCCTGTTTTATTGCATTGAGCCATTCCTGGTGCCGATCTTCTCCTTTCTCTATTTTGTTATCGACGAACAGTTTACGGATCTGTTGCATATCGTCTTCTTTGATGCCGGTTACTGAGGCATCAGGATCCTTGAGGCGGTATCTCTTCATCGCCTTACAGAGGCTGTCAGCAGCTTCGCAGAAGATGTCGGTGTTGTTGCGGCTGACCTTTTTCCCATGCCCGTTGACATATTCCCACGACAGAAACGGCATGTCGGGAAAGACGTAAGCGCGTCCATGCCCCAATTCAGGGATCATGCCGTTGACAAGGTTCACCAGGTTGTCTGCGAAGACATCGGAACTGCCAATCTCTTTTAAGTTCTTAACTATATTGACCTTATGCTTTACCCCAGCAAACTCCTGATGCGCCCAGGTGTCTGCGTACACATGCATTGTAATTCCAAGCCGGTGCAGGTTGTACGGCTTGTCCTGGTCAAGAATAGCAGCCCGCACCATATCTTTGGCCACCGGGCTGTCAGGCAGGCATATCAGCTTATGAATAAATCTTCCTGCAGGATCGTCTCCCGGATCTTCTCCTCCGTTTCCAGGCAGGAAATGGAACGGCAACCAGACCTTCTGGTTGTCCAGGGCATCAAGATTTTTCGGATCGATTGCCTTGTGGGCCGAACTGGTTCGTTGATAGAGGGCCTTGTTGTCGAAGTAGATGATGCCTTCGCAAGTAGCATCATCCACATACTGGGCGGCATAGGCGATAATGTCTGCATCTTCATGAGGAAATCCGGCCAGCCGTGCCGCGACATAGGTTACCGCATGGTGAAAATCGATCTGCATGATGTTCTCCTTTAGAGTTGTCAGGACATTTCACGGCATTAAGCCGTCGTTTCAACACGTTGGGCGAGTTGAACAAAAAACAGCTTCCGGAGTTTCTCTTCTTCTCCGATTGCAAACGGTAACGTGGAGGGGAGCAGCGGCAGTTGTATCCCTAGAGCATGGCGTTTTTCGATTCCTGCCGGATTATATGAAAGGAGATCACATCCGAGATATCCGAGGCCGGCAACGAAAGAGGCGATCGCCAACAGGTTGTCCGGAGTTGCGGTTATGCTCGGCACCAAAGGGACCCGTGGCAAAATTTTCTGGCGGGCCGTCCTGGTCAGACGTTTGAAATTTTCTAAAATGATCTGGTTGTCCTGCCCGGTGTATCTTTGGTGTTTCGCCGCATCAAAGAACTTCAGATCGAACATGATCAGGTCGGTAAAAGGGAGGATTTTCTCCGAAAAATCTTCATAATCGAACATCCCGCTTGTCTGGATGGCGGTGTGCAGGTTTGCTGTTTTGAGCCGCGTCAACGCCGCACTCAAGTAATCCATCCAGAGGGTTGGCTCGCCGCCGGAAAAGGTAACGCCCCCCCCGGAAGCCTCAAAAAAATGCCGGTCCCGCAGGAGTACCTCCAGCAGTTCATCAAGCGAATAGTCTTTCCCCATCATCTTCAGTGCTCTTGTCGGGCATATGTCCGCGCACTTGCCGCAAGTGGTGCAACAGTTGCGGCCGATTTGCAGGGCATCCGTCAGGCTTTCTGAAATGGCCGCTTCCGGACAGGCAGCCGTACATAGTCCGCAATGAATGCATTTGGCGGAATAAAACGCCAACTCCTTTTCAACCCGCATCGATTCAGGGTTGTGACACCAGTTGCAGGCGAGGGGACACCCTTTGAAAAATACGGTGGTCCTGATCCCCGGCCCGTCATCGAGAGCGAATCGATGGACATCAAAGATATGAGGGCGCGGTAACCGCATCAAAATGATTCGGTGACCATCAACTGCAGACGCTTGGCCATGAAGGCGAATTTGTAGAGATAGTTGAGGTTGCCGTCGAGTGACACCTCCTGGCGGAGCATCGAGCCGAGAATGTCAGGTTTGGGGGTGAGGAGATATCCCATGAGCGCCTTGCCGTCCTTGAAGAAGATGGTTACGTCCGGATCCGGAATCTCCTCTTCACGTACTTCCAGCCGGTTGTCCTTGAACAGGGCGGCCACGGTGATGTGCCCGTCTTTGCTTTTGAACTGGTAGCGGCCGCTGAACCGCTCGATGTTCTTGCGGAAGTCATGGTCTAAGATGAAAACAACCGCCATCAGGCCGAGAAGGACTTGGAGGAAATCCTCGGCGAATTCCGACGAGAGGCAGTTCGAGAAGTTTTTGATCGCGGATTGAAGCATCAGGTCGTTCGGCATGGTATCTCCTGAGCGCAGGTTGAAAACTGTTGATCCCACAACATGTTAACATGTCACTCGTGAGGGAGCATCCCTTTGTGCTGCTGGGGAAACAGCACCGATTTCCCGGTTTTCAGGTCATAGGCGGTACGGGTGATTATCTCGTCTTTCATGGCCTCGTTTAAATCCTTGAAGTAAGCGGAATATCCAGAAACCCTGACGAGAAGTTCCGGATAGTTTTCCGGATGCGCCTTAGCATCGATCAGGGTCTCATACGACATGATGTTGAACTGGATATGGAGGCCACCGGTTCGGAAATAGGCCTCGATTGCCTGACTGAATTTGTGCAAATCATCGCGGTCCTTGATGACTGAATACTTGAGGTTGAAGGCCTCTCCCCCTGGAATATGCAGCGCGTCGATCCCGCCCACCGCATTAAGACAGGCGGCAAGATCTGTGGCGGCCTGCGAAACCGGGGTAATGCCGCTTGCAAAAATCCGGTATGCTTTCCTGCCGTTAGGAAGCGGGCCGGAGAGCTTGCCCTGGCCAGCGTGATTGGTCATTGTCCAGTAGGCGGGCCGATATTTACCGCCACGGTAGTTGGTGTATTCTTGATAGGTTTCGTAGAGAAATCGGAGCAGATTGCGCGAATTCTTAATGGCGATCGGCTCTTCGGACCCATATTTTGGGGTCCGGTTTACCAGATAGGCATGAAGGGCAGCGTCACCCTCGAAGTTTCGCGCCATGGCGGCAAGTAATTGCGCGAAAGTGCATTTTCGGTCGAGGAATACCCCTTGTTCTATGGCGTTGAGGGAATCAACCGTGTCGGCAAAACCGATGTGGGTTGCGCCGGACGAATTATAGCACGCGCCGCCGAAAATCAAGTCTTTCCCTTTTTCCATCGGCCCTTCGAAGAGGGCGGACAACAGCGGGGTGGGGAGGTATTCCTGATGGGTTTTCCCCATCATTTCGTTGAGTTTCACCGCCTCGTCGACCAGCCAGCGGAGTTGGGTTGTAAACGCCTCCCAGAACTCCTCAAAACTTCTGAAGGATTCAGCTGCCCCGGTAACCGGACCGATCTGCTCGTCGCCGGTTATCGGCCGCTTGCCGTTATAAAGCGCCAGTTCAAGCGCAGAGACAAGGTTGAGCATTATGGAGCTGGAGGCGTCGTAGCTGCGGCCGGCGGCAGAAAGCTCCACACAACCGATAATGGCGTAATCCCGGGCGTCCCTGGTCGCTATCCCCTGATTTTCAAGCGTTTTGATGGCGGCGATGTCGTTGTAAAAGGCCGGCACCGATTTTGTGGCGGCAACAACCTCCGCGACCCGATCTCGGTAGCGGGTACTATTCTTTTCGAGGTGATAGCGGGCATTGAGGCTCGGGTCACGGGTTTTCAGCAGCTCAGTAACCCTGAGCATTATGTAGGTCAGATCATTGACCGCATCCTCCCCGTCTTCGTTTATTCCGCCGACGGTGACTGCCGGAACTGTCCCGGCACCGCCGAACAACTCCTCGCCGGTTTCGGGAACGAGGTTGGTATTGTCGTTGAGCTTCAGCCAAAGACAGCCGACCAGTTCCATGGCTTCTTTCACTGTCAGCTTGCCATTGGCACTGTCGCGCTTATACCAGGGGAACAGAATCTGGTCGAGACGACCGGGGCTGATGGCCATATTGATGCTCTCGGCATGGATGGCAATCTGGAGAATCCAGAGCCCATTAATCGCTTCCCTGAAGTTTCTCGCTGGCTTGGCCGGCACCCGGGCGCAGACCGATGACATAATTTCAAGGTTTTTTTTGCGAACAGAGTTTGTTTCCTGCTTGGCCAAGGCTGCCGCTTTAGCGCTGAGACAGGAGGCATAGGCGACGACCCCCTTGAGGGCAATCTGGATGGCTCGAAAGAAATTGAGCTGTTCCGATGCCTCCGAGGGCCGCGATTCTCTTGCCGCCAGCATCTGTTCGTGTCGTGCAGCTTCCGCAATCAGCCATTCCAACCCCCGCTCCAGCGCTGTTGTATAGCAAGGCACGGTATGGGAAATAGTTCCGGCCTTGCTGGCGATAAAAAAGACGATTCTTTCAAAAAGTTTCATGCATGCCGGGTTGCCTTCCCTTGCGCGGGTCGCCTCCAGGATGTTCCGTTCCATCCAGTACGGGAAGACATTGAAGTTCAATTCGTCCGCATCTTCGCGCGAGATGAACTGCGGGTTTTTCTCCCGGGTACTCATGGTGTCGAGTTCCGGCCAGATGGTCAGGCCCGTCAGTTCGGGGTAAACCGGGGCCCCGAAAGGCTTGGAGGTGGTCGTCCCTGCCAGGAGGCTATCGTCAAAGAAGAGCGGAAGCTTGTTGGCGAGGAAATGATTCACTGCTCTCGCATAACGAATCTCCATCGGTTCGTCAGGGTTTGCTCTATCCCGGAGAAAGGTGGTGATATGTCGTGCCCGTTCAATGCAGACCTCTGCCTTGGCCGAGAAGCACGTTTGGCGCAGCGATTCTAGTAAGGGCAGGGTATCGAGGTTCTGATCTGCCAGCCGGATGTCAGTTAAGGCAAGGGTTCCCATGGATGCTCCTGTCGAGTGCTAAGCTGTAGTATCTTTAGTGGTCTCGATAAGTTGAACTGGTTGTAGATAGATTGCTTTAGCCAGATAGCGAAATGCACTGCTCCATATATCAAGTTCCTGGATCAAAGCAGAGTACGGTTATGAGCAGTTGCCTCCTGTGAATTTACTATCTTTTTTACATTGATCTTAACAACAACGATGTTCAAATCCAGACGTTTTGCCTACGATCATCTCCTGCCGCTAGATGGGTTATATGTCAACAGAATAGGAAAAACAAGGGCATACAAGGGAAACAGAGAGGAGTGACCAAAACAACTCGGCAGACCTTTCGGCCTCAATACAGTAATCCGTCATGCAGTAGCTCAGGCCCCGGCGATAATAATTGACGCATGAAGCTGATAACGAAAAAAGGCGACTATAGCGGCTCCCTTTTTCTTGGACACAGAAATGCGGTAAATTGAGTGTTCAAGGAGGTGGCCGATGAAAGACGAGAAAAACATGACCGCCGCAGAGTCGTGCGAGCACAGCTCGCATGGCGAAGCGGCGGAACACAAAAGGTGGAGCGTGGCGAGGAAGAAGGAGGCGGTACTCCGTCTCCTGCGGGGCGAGTCGCTGGACAGCCTGTCCCGTGAACTAGGAGTTGAAATCTACAGGCTGGAGGAATGGCAGCGAAAAGCGCTCCATGGCATTGATTCTGCCTTGAAGGTTCGGCACAGCGATCCAATGGCTGCCGAACTGGACGCGGCCATGCGCCGGATCGGC